>JACKZZ010008547.1_pt1 | contig 11724 bp, 10 predicted proteins | sample 8027871 | NCBI WGS metagenome assembly JACKZZ01 (sample SAMN15724774, study PRJNA655200) | protist metagenome | isolation source: fluorescence activated cell sorting (FACS) single amplified genomes of... | place: USA: West Boothbay Harbor, Gulf of Maine | collected 2000-07-19
CTCTAATGGGGCCAGTTTGAGCCCTCCTGCTGGTGCTATTGCGGCTGCTCTGGGTGTGATCCCTGCCACTCAAGGGTCACCTTTGAGTGCTGCAACTGCTGCTTCTATCGCTGGTGGTACTGCGAATTTCAGTGTAAATGTATCGGACTCACTGCTGTTTGACCCCGATCCGGACGCGGCCCCTGCCTCCGTGATGCCAATGCCAATGCCATATGCCAGCACTAGCACTAGCAGCGGTGTTAAGAAGCACAACAGCGTGTGCAAATACTTCAAGAGTGGGAAGGGCTGCATTCATGGGGACTCGTGCATCTTCATGCATTCGTACTATTGATATAGTTACGATATTATAATACAGCAGCAGTCTACTGTAGTAAGCTGTGCTGTGCTGTACTGTACTGTACCTGGTGTACCTGCTGGTGTAGTAAGCTGTCTTGTGACCATCTGAAGTGCACCTCGTCTCTTGTTTTGATGCTACAAATTTCTTTATCTATCATAATAATTGATTCTGTTGGTAAATAAATTATTTAGTACCACTACCGCTACCACTACCACTAACGTTAATTCCAGGAAAATCACCACTACACCAGGTACAGTACCACCCACTATCTATTATCATAATACGTTGATGCACGCGCCTGGTACCGACTGTATACCTGCTGGTATACGACAACATGGAAGTGATTTTAAAAAACAAATTAAAACATTTACCAGCCAGTATATATGTTAATATAAATACATACATACATACATACACAACCACCGCGAGTACAGTAGCGTGTAGCATGAGTGCATTTAAATTAAACATATGAATAATAGATTGATACCTGAAGCGAATTATTTATTAACTTTACTACTGTACTATACTTAGCGCATTGGTCCAGCCAACACCAGTACCGTACAGACTGGAGTCACTGGAGTCACTGGACCGTACTCTATGCCTAATCTTTTCTGTTAGGATAAATCGAGGGGTAGCTCTGCACCACTAGCCACTAGTTACTAGTAACTAGTTACTAGTGAGTAGCGACGAGCGCTTATTGCGATTTATTTTGGTGCTTTCACTTTCTCCAGGTCATTAATGACTGGCATCGCAAACTTCCACTTGTTCCAGAGATCCTCCTCCTCCAATAGGCGCACCATGAAGTTCGCCACATTAATACGAGAGGTGGCTTTACCACCGGTGATAGTAGTAGTAGGTGATTCCATCACTTCGTACGGTGACACCTGACCACTATCGATTAAAGAGTCCGGACGGACGGCACACCATTCCATGCGAGTGGAACCCTTAGCTGCTTGCTGAGTCAGATATGCCACAGCCTTCTCATTATCAACATGCGGCGGGGCGATAGTGCGAACTAGACCTAGTAGCATGCGGTCACCAAAGCCCCGAGCTTCCTTCTCTTTCAGAGCGGGGTCAGGGTTTGGAACACCTACTGTGTTAATCATGACGAACTTACACTTCTTAGCGTCTTCAGATTGCTTCTCGATAGCCTGATGAATCTTTCTAGCAGATCCTTCACAGACGTCGTAAGGCGCACGATACATTCCATCGAACGTGATGTTGTGGCCAAGACAAGACACCACAGCATCACTATCCTTGACCAAATTATCCACATCGGCTGGAGCGAGGTCCAGAACAGTACCTGTGATTACTGTGAGCTTGGAAAAGTTCGCGTTCTCCGTAATCTCCTTAGGAAGCCTCGCTGGATCACGAACAACAGCTTTAACGTTGCAAGATTTATCGAGAAGTTGTTTCACCACCCAACGACCAGTCATGCCAGTGGCGCCGAGCACCACCACACAGCTCAATGCAGCAGACATATTAAGAACAAAGAAATAATAAAAAAAGATAACAACTAATTATGTTTTGAGTTCAGTCTAGTTCAGTAATGACCCTTAAACTGATCCATGCAAATTATTTTGGAACTTTGCCAAGTTTGGATGGTTCTTTTGGTTTTCAGTTGTGGAGAACTGAAAAAATGAAAATGCAGGGTGTTCTTTTTCGATCCTACTTCCGTACTGGACAAACACAATACACACACCAGGGTCAAATATATGGCTCGATTTGGTGGGTATGACAGCGGTTTCGAAGCTCGAAGATCCATTTTCACAGGCGACCACAAAAATTCATGAGCAAAAAAACGTGAACACCCCCATAAACCAGGTAAACGGTAATATTTCAAAACATGTACAGACTATAGTAAGATTATTTATTGAATATCTTATTACCACAAATTGTTATTTTCATTTATAATTCTTTCATAGATTAGCAAAAATGCCTGAGGATTGGTCTAGATTCAACTTGGATTATTTTACCAAGGCCGCCCTGGCCGGTGGTATCTGCTGCTCTATCACCCACGCCGGTATGTGCCCCATTGATGTGGTGAAGACTCGCATCCAGCTTGACCCCGTGACCTACAACAAGGGTCTGATTGGTGGTATCCGCCAGGTGATTGCCGCTGAGGGTATGGGTGGTCTGGCCACTGGTCTGGCCCCCACCGCCATTGGCTACTTCGTGCAGGGCTGGTTCAAGTTTGGTGGTGTGGAATTTTTCAAGATTCAGTTCGCCAAGTCTCTGGGCGAGCAGTCCGCCTGGGACAACCGCAACAAGATCTACTTGGCTAGTGCTGCCTTCGCTGAGTTCATCGCTGATGTGTTCCTCTGCCCTCTGGAGGCCACCAGAATTCGTCTGGTGTCTGAGCCTACCTTTGCTCCTTCCCTCCCTGCCGCGGCCAGCCGCCTGGTGAAGGAGATGGGTTTCGTCAAGGGCTTCTATTCCGGCTTTGGCCCCATGTGCTTCAAGCAGATTCCTTACACCATGGCTAAGTTTGCCGTGCAGGGTGCCGCCGCGGAGCAGCTGGCCAACTCTATGGGCAAGAACCTGGCTGATCTGACTGGTGCCACTAAGATGTGCGTGGCTCTGGGCTCCGGTGTGATTGCCGGTGTGGCGGCCGCTATTATTTCCCACCCCGCTGACACTTTGTTGACTAAGGTGAACAAGGCCGGTGCTGGTGGTGATGGGTCTATCGCCTCTCGCCTGGCGAATATTGCCAAGGAGATTGGTTTTGTTAAGTTGGCGACCGTGGGTCTTGGTGCCCGTTGCGTCATGATCGGTACCCTCACCGCCGGTCAGTTCCTGCTGTTCGACATGGTCATGGATGCCACTGGTGCTTCCAAGTTCCACTTCCATGCCCCCAGCCACTAAACACCCTCAGACAGACTAGGACTGGGTGGGTCGGTAAGATGATATGGAACAGAACAGAACTTAACGAAACCAAACCAAATCTTGCTGCTCTTCACGTAAAATATAATTGTACAAGTGCAAATGGTTACGTTACGTTGCTTTGTTTAGTTTTGTGTAGTTTTTTCTGACTTTATTTATTTGAAAGTTTTGATGATGGTTGGGTTGTCGTTATTGTATTGTGCATCACAAACACTAAAAGAAACAACAACAGATACAAAAAACACCAAGGCACATGCATGCAGATCGTGCGTAGGACACAGTCCGCAGGGCTGCACTACCACCAGCTCCAGCAAACGCCAACGAATGGGCGGGAATGTCAGCGGCGCTGTGACCGTCCCACTATCTCCTTGACTAGCTATCCCCATCCCTACCACTGGTGTTGTTGCCCCTTGGTCCCCACCCTGGCTCTTTCTCTAGCTTCTTTTCATCAACAAAACCTTGACCATCAACCTCCACTTCTACCACTTCTACATCTGAATAAAAAGCACTATTATTGTCATCACCATCTACAGATCCATTCAGATTCACATCCACATCACTCCAATCTTCAACGAAGTTATCCAACGAAAACGAAGTGTAAAGTTCATTTGCTTCACGAACCATTTCTTTATCTCGTTGTAGCTGTTTTGGTGATTTTTTATATTTATTATTATAATTCATTGCAGTTACTAAACTAGCAATTAATAAAAAATAATAAAATGATATTTTGGCTTTTTGACCACCGGTTATATTATAGTAGCCTAGAGGCTTATCTGGGTCAATATTGCCATGCCGGTAATGCCTATAGATGCGACTGCCAGTAGTCCAAGTACCACTTAACAAAATAATAAAGAACAAAGGATTGTGAACCATGCCATTGAAAACCATTGCACCTCCTGCACCTAATCCAAGGACACCAATCCATGGACTAATAGCCGAACTAATGCGCCCACCATCAAGAGAACCAATAGGTAACAAATTAAGCATATTTATGATATATCCCCAGTCAGCAAGGGCATAAAATAGCTGAGAAGTGGAAGGGGTGATCGGTACCACACCCATCGTGCCCAACGCCGCTACTCCAGTGCAAGCTAAAGCTCCGACTGAACCTAATACCGGACCAGCTAATCCGATTATCGCTTCATCATAGACATGCTTAGGTGGCTCTTGCATACTGATTACTGCCCCCATGAAGGGCACAAACACCATCGGGCTGAAGGGAACACCCTTCTGTTTCATTGCAAGAGCGTGCCCAAGTTCATGAACAAATATTAACCCAACCATTCCACATGCATAAGGGACTCCGAATATCAAGGCATAGGCACCACAGGAAACAACCATGCTTGCAAATGGTGCAAGCTTGGTAAGTTTCAAACCAGCCATTATAAGTTTTGTTTTACCACCTAATTTAATAAGTGTTGCACCAATACCAACAGTAGCCACTGCAGAATTTATTTTTGCTTCTTTAGATCCCTCTGTCAAATTCTCTAAATGTTGTTGAAACTTTTGTCGAAGTGTTAATTTGGGAGGTTTTTTCTTTTTTTTAGCAAAGAATGCCAAATCTCTAACAATAACAGAAGTCGATGCAATGAAGGGCACAGCTTGCGCACCAGGTGCGGCATGTGCTGCGGCGGGATAACGAGATTGTAAACCTCCTCTAAAAGCGCTATTAACAGGGCTTGCGCTGAAGCGAATGAAGGACCCACGAGAACCGAATGCACGGAACATATCCAATTTACAGTAATTTATGTATGCAAATGTTTATACTAACTTGTGCTAACGTGTTACCGGTAACCTACGATCAGCAACTTGGACGAACACAGCCTCTAAAACTCTTTTAAAATTGGGAGTTGGAAGGAACAGTATGCCAGGTATGGAGAGCAATTTTTATTAAATATGTGACAGAGATTACCTTGTCTGAATTTGCACTCGGTTGTTGTTTTACCTCGGGTTCAAGGGTTAAGGTCGTGATGAGCATCTCAAGCAGGCGGCGGAGTCCAGCCTCAGGTCTGCAAATATTAGAAGCGCACGGCCGGAGATTATTTGGTCTGACCGACGAGTGTTTTCAAATTACCGATTATCGCAAGCTTCAGCAGTGAAAACCAGATATTTGGTACAGTGTCATACTTGTATAGTTTTGTCATAAAGCAGTACTAAGATTGGTGGGGAACCTTCGGCGAAAAGTCAAAAAACATCATGAGGTTTGCGTTCATCAGCAACAAGCATTTTTATTCCTCAATTTAACAATTTATAAAACACGCTGGCATTTACTGTGCACATTGTTAATTGTTTTTTTGTAATTATATTGCATTCAAAAAAGTGAAGCGTGATCAGCGTGATGATATCTAGGGTACAAGGATCCGGCTACCAAAGGTACCGCTCATGGTTAAATTCATTGAATGTTTCAAAATTCCAAGCGTTTAACGAGCTTAATCATTTCAAAGTAATTAAAGAGTTGCGTGAAGTGAAGAATTTCAATGCTATTTTTTCAAACTCTCAGTTAATCAAGTTGTGGCAAGAAATGATGGGTGCCGAGAAAGTCGATCACAAGCGAATTGTTCTAAATTGTGGTGTACGCCAGGGATTATCGAGTATCTTTGAACTTTACAAAGATAGTAAGTGGGCCATTCCGTCCAACATCTATCCGGTATATTCAGCACTAGCTCGTTCTGCTGCAGTGAGTGAAGTGCAAGAGTATAACGCCTTCGATACGAGCCGTTTGACGGACCGCTTGACTGATACCAAAGTAGATGTGTTGCTAATCACCGACCCCACACCTTTCGGCCAGGACCTATCCAGTGCCGAAGTGAACTCGCTACTGCAGTGGGTGAGTTCGGCAGAGGATACCCTTAATCGCCGCCGTGTCGTAGTGGACTGCGTGTATGCAGCAGAGCTGAGATCGGAATTGCAGCCACTTATTGAATCTGACAAGGCGTTCGTTCTACACTCTCTGTCTAAAGCTCATGCCTTGCCGCTGCACCTCGGGTTCACCGTCACACCCTGTCCAGAAGGGGTCACAGGAGCTGCTGCTCACGCAGCTATCTCACGGCCACAACCTGACCCCCAGATGCTGCGAGATGCCTCATTCTGCCTAAGTACGTATCCTACTATGATGCGAGAGCAGAGGGAGATATTTCGCGCGGGCTGGGAAGAGCTTCTGCCCTCAGCGAGCACCAACGCTGGTACCGCACCTGATCGGGATGCAGCGGTCTTCCTTCCGGAACAGACTGCTGTCTGTGACGCCCGTACGTCGCTATCTGCGCTCACTGCCGGGACTGTGCGTCCCTCGCGAAGCTATTTGAGCTTAAGTGCGGCACCATTCGGCACAGCTCTGGAGCAAGGAATTCTTCCGGTACCAACGTCGATATACGTAGCAGATGCAGACACCTCCACTGCGACCCCCACCGCTACCGTTACCTCACCGTCTCCCCACTCTGTTGTCCCTCCAGCACCATCGTCCAACTCGATTTTCTCTCTCTTGGGCTTGCTACAACCTGCTAACCTAAAGCGCCCACTACCGTTTACAAAGACCATGTATCATGTCACCAGAGCGAGCAACTTCGCCAAGGGTTTTGACAAATATTCCATGTCTTATTCGAAAAGTGGAGTGAAGCAATCCACATTTCCGGATCGATTTTATCTTTTATATCTTCAAGAATTATTTGTTGGTGTCAATAAAACTACAAAAAGCCTCCAGGTTGATGCTGAGGCTAAGGCTAAGGCTGAGAATTCTGCCACTATTTCTCCTGCCACTGCTGCGTTTGGAGCGGGAGATTTCCCTGTCGTAATTCAGACGCGCACAGTTCTAGATCTACTGCCTAGCCCCTCTGGAGTAGCACAATACGTGTCCGCCAATCATGTGGTAGTCGAGAAGGTGGGTGTGCTGGCAGGCTACAGAAGTGGGAGTGGGAGTGGGACTGAAGTTCACAGCACGCAGGGTAGCTGTGGAAGTGAGTGCCTATGTGACTGTGACTGTGACTGTGAGCAGGAACAGAACACCTTCACCACCACCTCCTCCTCCACTGCCTCGTGGCAGTTGAACTGGCCGCAATTATCGCCAGCTGATGCTGTAGATGTGTCCTGGATGAGCGTTGAAGAAATGTATGCCCACTCCATGCGCCTGAACGATGCATCTTTAACTCCCTTTTCGGAGTGTGTCCCACGTTCCATCTCGATCCTGCCTGTGGCACAAGGGTGTCAAGCGAAATGTCCGTTTTGTTTCTCACATTCTTCGATAAGTGATGATTTGAATAAAAGAAATCTGAATATGGATCGAATTAATCATGTTTTGGATGCTGCTAAGAGTGCCGGGGCGGAGAGAGCTGTGATTACAGGTGGGGGTGAGCCATTAGTCAGTCCGATGCCTTTAATCCTGTCCATGATAGAAGCTTGTGCAGCTCGATTTGAGTCTGTTATTATGATAACGAATGGTTACGCATTGTCTAAGCTACCCCCGGAGTCACGATTAAAAGCTTTGATTTCTTTGCGCAAAGCAGGACTAACAGTTCTGTCTATTTCGAGACATGGGGTATCGGAAGAAAATAATACCGAAATTATGCGCTTAAGCACCAAAGCTGAAGATATAGCTGTGACTTACAGGGAGTATATGCAGAGCGTGAAATTTACTGCAGCTGATGGAAATGATACTGACAATCATACTGGTGTCACTGCTGTGAGGAATACCGGTAACGAACTTGATGGTTTGCGCTTGCGTTGGGTGTGTGTGCTTCAAAAAGGGGCGGTTGACTCGGTCGCTAAACTAGGCGCATATTTGGACTGGGTGGTGAGCACCGGTGTGCAAGAGATTTGCTTCAAGGAGCTATATGTAAGCTCAACCACCGAATCCTTGTATTACGAGCAAGACAGCAATGCCTACAGCAGAGATCATCAAGTGTCCTTACGTCTACTAACTGAATTCTTGGAGAACCAAGGCGCTAGAACCGTCGGCACTTTACCATGGGGATGTCCTATATATGAATTAGACTGGTGTCACGGTGGGACTAGTACGACGCTCAAGGTAGTGGCCTACACTGAACCGACAGTTTTCTGGGAGCGTCAGAACCGTATCTGTCGCAGTTGGAACCTGATGTCCGACGGTGACTGCTACTCTTCGCTGGAGACGAAAGAGTCGATTATGGATGTCTAGACCAGACACGAAGTGATGAACGATGAGCGGCAATCGAACCTTATTCTCGACCCCAGCAGCTGCTCTACAGTAGCCCTAGGCCCTAACCCTTTTTTGTAAAGCCATTGTTTAAGAAGTGTTGTTGTAAGTGGACCTGCTGCACTGCACCAGCAGTAGATACACCACCTGCAGCAGGTGACTGTTACTGTACACAAGTATACACACATTTCTTTCAAAAATGCTGCATTAAACAAGAAACCACATAAGATTCAAAAGCAACAGTAGTAGATGCAGTAGCAGCAGTAGCATTATTATAATCACACAAGCTGGTGGTGAGATTCCATTCAGCAGCCAGTGCATATAGCCAGGCACTGAAAGTGATTCAGCACATCAAAGCTGAGCTGAGGTGAGCTGAGCTGACCCGATGCCTTAGTGAGAGCCACGCAGGGAGCAAAAATCATACTCTTGTCCATGCACCCAGGGAGCACCATCCGGGCTAGCACCGAAGCCAGCCATCTTCTGGTTGATCGGGATATCAGTGCCCAGCTTGGACTCCATGTACTTGCTGTTCTGAGGCAACTGACGGAAGTTGTCATAGAAGAATTGCAAGTATGGGTACTGCTCAGCAAAGCAATCCGGCTGGTTGAACACAGAGCATGCTAGTTTGATCTGACTGATCATCTCGTACAGGTGGAAATCAGGGGCAGTGGGGTAGTTCGACACCAGGAAGAGGGTAGAGTTCTTCTCCTTGCGCGACAAGCTCAACTCAAGCTTACTAAGCTTTCCGTTAAGACCAGCAATAAAACCAGCAGCTTTCTCGCGGCAGTCATCGACCTTACTGTAGGAGAACTTCACCACGTCGTTACGCACATCCATCAGCTCGCACAGGAACTCTTCGCACTGAATCACATCGTCTTCGTTGCGACCCCACAGACCGAGCTTACGTCCAAGGTACGAGAAGCAGGCGTTGGATTGAGTGATCAGGCGCTTGCCATCCTGCACGTATGGCAGATTGATCAACGCGTTGCGCTCCTTTAGCTCAGGCTTCACACCGAACCATTCCTGTACATCGAACTTCCCGTCAACACTTTTCACATCATACATGACGTTGTTAAGGGGTGCACCAGCATGCATCACCATCATGCGTAGCGGAGCGGCAAGGCCACGAATAGACCAGTAACCGACAGTAATGGGCTCGAAGTTGGACATTGTAAACGCTGGAGTAAGAAATGGAAAGCTTGTGGACTTTTTAAATAAATATATATTTTTATATTACTTAACTCAGACCAGCAACACAATTTATGGTAAAATTATTGCATATGGCCCACTTGCTTGTGGTTGAACTTTGGAACAAATTCAATGGAAGGTTTTTCTGCGATCTTTTGATCTTTCATTGATTGGTGAATAACAGCCGCCGACTCTCACCTGCCAATTTACACAAAAGTATCACCCCCTGGTTTGTGTCACACGTTCATAAAATGTAGAGTGCATTATGGTACGACATACAGAACGTATACCTGCTGTAGTATCAGTGGCAACGGCCACAGAGGAGTAGTATGAGCACACAGTAAAACCATAATAGGGCGCATCCACCCCGTCCACCAGACAAACACGTCCACCGGCAACTGACGCTCAGTCGGCCCCACCCAATTATCAATACAGCAGGAAGCCTTCCTGCCCTCCAGCAACATAACGTACCAATTTCCCAGTCCATATCCCTACTCACTCAGGCATGCGAGTCACCGCTGACAAATCAGCTCCGCTAGCGATGCTGGCCCGGACACCTCCAAGGGCCAACTCCTTGCAGAGATTTTCAATCTGCGCTCCGCTGAGCGAGCCCTTGCCCTCAACCCCCTGTCCCCCACTTGCATCATTGACCTTGACAAAGCCATCGCCACTCACACCGGTGATATCTATCTGTCCAGCAGCATCCACAGCATCCACAGCATCGCTGCGAATGTGTTGCTCAACTAAATCAGCAACAGCGTCAGCAGTCAAATGATACTTTGCTCCGAAATACTCAAATAATAGCTTAGCATCAGCCAAACTAGGAATATCAACCATTAAACAATGGTCAAATCTCCCTTTTCGCAAAAGTGCAGCATCAATTGACTCCAACCTGTTCGTAGCCGCCATGACAAAAATCATACTAGTATTGGTCTGTATACCATCTAATTCAGTTAAAAATGTAGCCAGTACTCGACTTTCTGCAGAGTTATTTCCCCCAGTCCCAATTCCACGGTTGGTCACCAAAGCATCAATTTCGTCAAAGAAAAGGATGCACGGGGAGGCTTGGCGGGCCACCCGGAAAACTTTGCGAATCTCTTCTTCCGCTTCACCTAAGGGGAGATGCAACCACGGACAAAGCGGTGGGACGGACAGATTAATGAGGACAGCAATGTGGAATGGACAGATACGAAGTGTCACTTCACTTACCAACATACGCACTGTACACATCTGCGCTTGAGAGTGAGATCAGCGGTAAACGATAGTGGCTTGCTGTTGCCAGCACCAGCCTGGTCTTGGAGTTGCCCGGCGGTCCATGAAATAACACCCCGCCAGGTGCAGCTAGCCCAAAAGATGTGAGTAGTCGTTGAATTTTCGGTTCAGTGAACATAAAAACCCGTCGTAGCGCGGCCTTCACCGCAGAATGCCCTATCACATCCGACAGAGACAGCTACAGCACAACACAACACAACGCAACATAGATTACCGCAACAGGACTCAGTAAACCTGCCAGCAGGACTCAGTTCGTTCTGTCTTACATGTGAGTTCACGGTCATGGACACCCCTCGCAGGCAAGACGGTTGCACGCCCGCCATGGCTACGTCAAAACTTGCCAGTAGTCGGCTCTTGGAAGGAAATGGGAGCAAGGATACACTGCCAGTGGAGGTGGAGGTTGTTGTAGCAGCGATGCAGTCCAAATGGTCACCACTGTCATGGAGGGAGTATTTGGTGAATGCCGTGTCGCACAGCAGTGCGATATCAGCCGCAACATATCCCCCAGTGCGCTGACTAACCGCATCCGCTACCGCAGTGAGCACAGAAGCACCTGATTGCTCTACCTTCACTGCAGTTCCTAACCCCACAGCAGTGAAAAAAGACCTCAATTTCAATGCGATGAGCTTGGCTCGGTCTTCCTGTGATGTGCTCAGCAGCACTATTTCACGGTCAAAACGGCCACCACGTCTGAGCTTTATATCAACGGCATTAGGCTTGTTGGTAGTACCAATGGCAGTCACTGTGTGCCTAGATCCGGGTGTGCTGAGGATGCAACCCGGCGCATGCAGCGAGTCGAACCAAGAGCACAGCACCGACTTTAACACAGTCTATGGTCGTAACACACAACAGTAGTAATAGCAGTAACAGCAGTAACAGT
>JACKZZ010015332.1_pt1 | contig 11724 bp, 7 predicted proteins | sample 8027871 | NCBI WGS metagenome assembly JACKZZ01 (sample SAMN15724774, study PRJNA655200) | protist metagenome | isolation source: fluorescence activated cell sorting (FACS) single amplified genomes of... | place: USA: West Boothbay Harbor, Gulf of Maine | collected 2000-07-19
CTTAGATGTTGCAAACGTTGTAGTTGTATTTCTACTAGTATTCCAATAACTAATATAGCTAGTAGTTGTTGATTTACTAGTTGCAAACGTTGTAGTAGTATCTTTACTAGTACTCCAAATAGTTGATGTTGTTTTAGTTGTTGCAAACGTTGTTGTCCATCCCGTTACTGTTGATGCACTTGTAGCCCAAGTTGTTGTTGTGGTTTTGGATGTTAATTTACTAGTTTGGAAGGTAGTAGTAGTATTCTTAGTTGTATTCCAAGTTGTAGTAGTATTCTTAGTTGTATTCCAGTAACTGATATAGTTAGTGGTTGTTGAACTACTAGTATTAAAGGTTGTAGTTGTATTTTTACTAGTTGCCCAAGTTGTAGTTGTGGTTTTACTAGTTGACCAGGTAGTTGTCCAACTGGTTGAAGTAGATTTTGATGTGTTCCAAGTTGTTGTTGTGGCTTTGGATGTTGATTTACTAGTTGAAAAGGTCGTTACTGTTGACTTGGTTGTATTCCAAGTTGTTGTTGTTGCTTTAGTTGTATTCCAGTAACTAATATAGCTAGTAGTTGTTGAACTACTAGTTGAAAAGGTCGTTACTGTTGACTTGGTTGTATTCCAAGTTGTTGTAGTTAATTTACTAGTTGACCAAGTAGTTACCCAACCAGTTGTTGTTGATTTTGATGTGTTCCACGTTGTTGTTGTACTTTTACTTGTACTAGAAGAGGTTTGAAATGTTGTTGAAGTTTTTCTAGTTGTAGCCCAAGTTGTTGTTGTTGCTCTAGTTGTATTCCAGTAACTGATATAGTTAGTGGTTGTTGAACTACTAGTATTAAAGGTTGTTGTGGTTGACTTAGTTGTATTATAAGTTGTCGTTGTATTTTTACTTGTACTCCAGATTGTTACCCAAGAGGTAGCAGTTGACTTAGTTGTATTCCAAGTTGTTGTTGTACTTTTGCTTGTAATAGAAGAGGTTGTCCAAGTTGTTGTTGTTGACTTAGTTGTATTCCAAGTTGTTGTTGTATTTTTACTAGTATTCCAATAACTGATATAGTTAGTGGTTGTTGAACTACTAGTTGCAAAGGTTGTTACTGTTGACTTGGTTGTATTCCAAGTTGTTGTAGTTAATTTACTTGTAGACCAAGTTGTTGTCCAACCAGTTGTTGTAGATTTACTTGTATTCCACGATGTTGTAGTTGTGGTAGATGTTACTTGATCTGTACTCCAAGTTGTTGTAGTTGATTTACTTGTAGACCAAGTTGTTGTTGTGACCTTTGATGTAGCCCAGGTAGTAATCCACCCAGTTGTTGTTGAACTACTAGTATTCCAAGTTGTTGTAGTAGTTTTAGATGTTGACTGACTTGTATTAAATGTTGTAGTAGTACTTGAATTTGTATTAAATGTTGTAGTAGTACTTTTGCTTGTATTCCAACTTGTAGTAAATGTTGTAGATGTTAAACTATTTGTATTAAACGTCGTTGTTGTTGACTTACTAGTAACCCACGTAGTAGTAGTTGAAGATGATGTTACTTGTGATGTAGCCCAAGTTGTTGTTGTTGCTTTAGTTGTATTCCAGCTGGTTGTTGTTGCTTTGCTAGTGCTCCAAGTGGTTGTATAATTAGTAGTTGTTGAACTATTAGTATTAAAGGTTGTAGTTGTAGATTTAGATGTTTTAACAGAAGTTGCAAATGTTGTTGTTGTTGAACTACTAGTATTCCAAGTAGTAGTTGTTGATTGTGTTGTATTCCAAGAAGAGGTAGTTGTAGTCGAAGTACCAGTTGAAGTATTCCACGTTGTCGTGGTACTTTTAGTGGTATTCCAAGTTGTAGTAGTATTAAAGTCTGTTGATACACTATGTACTGTACTAACACTTGTATTCCAAGTTGGTGCTTTTATTCCTAATCCTAGTCCTTTCATTTCCTATGTAAAATTACCTATATAACTAACTAATATTTTGTCTGTTGCTGCAACAAAGTAAGACAACACTGAGGTTGTAGAACTAGCTGTAACAAATAAAATAGCGGCACCGTCAGGTGTCTTTGTTATATCAGGTAAAAGGTCAGGAGTTGAATCTGCTGTATTATTTATAATAATAGTCCCGGATTGACCAATGTTGCTTCCACTTACTACCCAATCAAATTTATAATCTGCATCAGCATTTAGTATAAAATTGTCATTGTCAGAAAACACCACACTAGCTGTACTACTTACTATTGTGATTGTATCAGAGGTTCTTTCTAATGAACCCGATAAAATGGTGCTTTGTAATATCGCCATATTATTATTTTTTTAATTTATTAATTTCTATTCTTAATTCTTCAATTTGTGCTTGTTGTTCCTGAAGTGCTTTTACTAATACTGATGTTATTTTTGAATATTGTACACCAGATATTTCACCATCTTCTTCATATGATACTAATTTAGGAAATACTTTTTCTACATCCTCAGCAATAAACCCATAATCTTCTCTACCACCATCTTTCCATGTAAATTGTACTGGGGATAATGCTTTTATGTTTTCGAGTTGAGTTGATAGAGGAAGAATACATTCTTTATATTTTCTAGCTGATGTTTCAACTAATAAGTTTGTTCGAGTTGTACCTGCAATACAAGCATTGTTCATGAATGTATAATTTGTAGTAGTTGAGGTAATATTACACCCTATAATAAAGGAATGGTTATGGGTTAATAAGTTACTATAACCACCTAATATTCCATTACAAGAACCACCTGTAATTTGATTTTGGTATCCATTACCTATAATACTATATGAACGGTAACCCCCTCCTATAACATTGGAATTTCCTCCTAAAATACTATTACCAGAAGAATATGAAGCACATATTTTATTAGATTTACCTCCTAATATTGAATTTTCAGTAGTAGTACCACCACATATTTTATTTAAACACCCACCAACTACTAAAGAGTTACATTGGTAAGAACCATTGTTACATACTAAATTTGATGATCCACCTCCTATAAAGGCTCCAGGAACATTAATAATACAGTTACGCTGTCCACCCCCAATAAACCCACAATTTCCTGAGCCTGTGTTACATTGTCCACCAGCTATTGTTGTATAATTAGCTATAAGTTGGTTTTGATCACCTCCCAATAATGAAGAATTTGAATGGCTAATCATTGGAAAATCATTAGAACTAGCACCAATTTTAATACTAGGACCTATATAAACCCCATTTTCTTCATTACTACTCATTAAAATACAGGAACTACCACCAAATCCTCTAATATCTACAATAGTATCATTTTCTCCTGAGTTTATGCAAACTCCAGCATCTACATCTAAGGTTGTACCATCAAAATTTAATGAACCTTCACCGTTAATTGATGTACCACCGGTTGCTGTTAGAACTCTATTATTAAAATTCCCTGTAATAGAAGGTACTCCTGATGGTCCTGCTGGTCCTGTTGCACCCGTTGCTCCTGTTGGTCCAGTAGCTCCAGTGGTTGCTGATTGAGGTATACTCCAGAAATAATTGGTTCCATCATAATAAAATCCTAGCACATCTACACCATTTGACGTGGTAGTAGTTGTGTATGTTGCACCCCCAATTACAAGAGATCCTGCTGGAAGGGTTAATGTATGAGTTGTACCTGATCCTTGTTTTACTAATATTGTTCCTGTATCTCCTACTGCTACATTGGATATAGCTAAGGTTCTATTTCCTCCTAAAGTAATTTTAGAGTTTGAACCATTAGCAAGATTCCAAGATACTGTAGCAGCATCAGTTAATGTTAATTGTGTTATATTTATTTTACTATCTACACTTACAACACCACCAACATCTAAAGTATCTCCAATAATAGCATCTCCCTCTGTATCTAAATTATTTACAAAAGTATAATTTGTTTTATCTGATGTTAAATTAGAACCTATAATATGTGAGTTTGTATGGGATACGGTATTATAATGTCCTCCCATTATACTTGAAGAGATAGCACTAACTGTGTTCCCTGCACCACCCGCTATAGTAGAATGTGTTCCACTTACGGTATTACCTGATCCTCCTCCAATATGTGAAGTTGCACCTGTAATACAGTTACTAACACCACCAGCAATAGAGGCATTACCTATATTTTCTCCTATTATTGTATTATTACCCCCACCACCAATAGTATTTCGATCAGTGTTTGTATCAATAAGGTTATTACGTCCTAAAATAGAGTTAGCATAGTTATGATCTCCAATAGTTGTTGAAGATGTTATAGCATTATCATACCCTCCACCTATAAAGTTCCATCCTCTTGTTCCATCAATGCTGTTACCACATCCTCCTACTATTATGTTTCTACCTACATTACTAAATCCTGTTACTGTATTAATTGTACAGTTGTTTTGACCTGCTCCAATAAAATCCGCACAACCGTCTGTTTGGTTGGAAATACCTCCTCCTATAACACCATAGTGTTTATATACTACGTTATTATAACCTCCGGCAATAGCTGAATGGCAAGCATTTGTTATACAGTTATTAATACCAGCTCCTATAAATGCACGACAACTAAATATTCCTTGAATGTGATTATTTCGACCCCCTGCTATAGCAGAAACACTTGAACCAATACAGTTTTCATGACCTGCACCAATAAAATTATATTGAGTTCCGAGTGTTATTTCATTTTCTAGACCACTTCCTATAATACCATAATTACCTGAACCTGTATTTCTAAGACCTCCCGCTATGGTAGTACAACTTCCTCCACTAGAATGTGAAGAACCTATAACTGCTTTATTGGTTATAGTTAATACTCCACTAGAAAGTGTTGAGGTTTCTACTGTACCTGTACCATCACCATCATATGTAATTAAACCGTTTGTAGTTGTTCCTGTTAAAGGTAAAATACCATCTGCTCCTGTTGGACCTTGTGGTCCAGTAGGTCCTGCTACTGTTGAGTCAGCACCAGTTGGTCCTGTTGGACCTGCCACTGTTGAATCTGCTCCTGTTGGACCTTGTGGTCCCGTTGGACCTGCTACAGTAGAATCTGCTCCTGTTGGTCCTGTTGGACCTGCCACTGTTGAATCTGCTCCTGTTGGTCCTTGTGGTCCCGTAGGTCCTGCTACTGTTGAGTCAGCACCAGTTGGTCCTTGTGGTCCCGTAGGTCCTGCTACTGTTGAATCTGCTCCTGTTGGACCTTGTGGTCCTGTTGGACCCGCTACTGTCGAGTCAGCTCCTGTTGGACCTTGTGGTCCCGTTGGACCTGCTACTGTCGAGTCAGCTCCTGTTGGACCTTGTGGTCCCGTAGGTCCTGCTACTGTTGAATCTGCTCCTGTTGGACCTTGTGGTCCTGTTGGACCCGCTACTGTCGAGTCAGCTCCTGTTGGACCTTGTGGTCCTGTTGGTCCTGCTACTGTCGAGTCAGCTCCTGTTGGTCCTTGTGGTCCCGTAGGTCCTGCTACGGTTGAATCTGCTCCTGTTGGTCCTGTTGGTCCTGCTACTGTTGAGTCAGCACCAGTTGGTCCTGTTGGACCCGCTACTGTTGAATCTGCACCTGTTGGTCCTGTTGGTCCTGTTAAAGATAAATCAGATCTTTTCTTAATATTACCTGTGGCATCTGCTACTAATATATTAGTTTCTGTAGTTCCATCAGGTGTTCCTGTTAGTTGAAGAGTTTTTAATTCGGCATCAGACCCGCTGATTATTAGTTTTTTCCAATTTGGCATGTCAATATTTTTATTATGGTTGGTTACTCAAAAGGAGCCCACTTCCGTTATGGCCTATAATATCAGTTATAAATATTAAATAATATATTCTAATTATAAAAGATATAGAATATTTTTAATTAAGGAATACAAACATTCCCCCAATTTATTTGGGATACTCTGTGAATTATACCTCCAAAAGCTAAATCCCCTACACTATATTGGGATGTAGGAGAGAAAACTAAGGTTTTCTGAGGTCTTACAGCATAAGTTGTTGATTTTGAAAATGCACTTGATGCTGTAATTTTTTGAGTAATAGCATAATTTGAATTTGTGGATGACTGTGATGAAGACCAATAATAACCAGTCCCAACATTATCACCACCAGCATTAGTTATAATGGTTTGTAAAGATGTATTGTTGTATATATCTCTTATCATCCAACCTGTTTCTGTATTAGAACCTAAATACCAATCATACCATCCACCTGAATTAAAATCTAGACAATATTTAGCTGCGCTATTAGTATGACCCGATTGTTGTATAATAGCATTAGAATTTGTATCACCAGTTACAACTGGGTTAGCACAAGGGTCCCAACCATAATTTATTGCTCCTGAAACTGAAGTTGTAGTTACATTACTCCAAGTTGAAGTTGTTTCAGTTAAAGCTGCTACAAATACAACGGTTCTTACTGTTCCTGCAGGTGGGGGTGATGGTGCAGTTTCGCCATTAATATTCATTCTTAATCTAAAAAAATTCCAATTACTCATTATAGTAGTTTTTTTGTATTGTAATATAAAATATTTTTAAGTAGTAGAAGTATCTATTATATTCCATCCCTTAGTTATTAAAGAATTATACGCTGTTATACCTGCTCCTGATTTATTATTTCTAAGACGAAGGATTCCATTTGATAGACCCGCATTATCCAAATCAACTAATATACCATTAGTACTGGCTTCAGTCTGGTTATTTCCATAGAAATTCATATATGCCATATCAGGATTGTCTGATATATCTATTGTAGTTAAGGATGTTGCATTTATTATATAAATAGATCTAAGTAAAGGATTATCTGATGTATCTAATGAAGATATTCCTATACTAGATGCAGATATAGTCTCAAGAAGAGATAACATAGTTATATCTAAACTAGTAATACCAGAATTACCTCCCATTGAAATAGTCTCTAATAAAGTATTATTGGTAAAACTTATAGATGTTAAAGAATTATTAAAAATTTCTAACTTTTCTAAAGCAGTATTAGATGAAATATCTAAACTAGTTAGTGAATTATTACCTACTTCTAGTGTATATAAATTTGGATAATTTGAAACATCAACAGATGTTAAATTGTTACCATTAACTCTAAATTCCCCGAGTTGTGTACTACTACCGACAGTTATTGAGGTAAGGGCATTATCTTCTGCTAAAAATTGATCTATATTAGGACTATTACTAATATCAATAGTTGTTAAATTATTATTATAAACATATAAGTCTCCTCCTACAGAAACAGATGATAGATCTAAAGTACTTAGATTATTACTAGAAACATTAAGATCCCCAATATTTTCCATACTACCAAGACTCAAAGATGTAAGATTGTTATTATTTAACATAAGCTGTGAGAAATAAGTTTGGTTTGATATATCTATACTTGTTAATTCATTGTTGTTAGCAAATAATCTTCTTAAATCAGGTAAATCAGTAATATCTAGTGATTTTACTTCTCTATAGTCTTGGACACTTAAAAAATCCACTACTTTTCCTTCAGGAATAGTTACAGTTACATTAACAGTTGTTAACCCTGTGCTTCCAGTAAAATCAATACTGGTTCCTGTTCCAGAACTTACAATCCCACCCGTAGTAGTCCAACTTTGATCTAAGTATTGATTATTTAAATCGATACTAGAAAACCATACTGTACCAGCATTATATGTTGTAGTGAATGACCATGATTTTGTTGCAGATGCACCTGAGGGGGTCTCACCATTAATATTCATTCTTAATCTAAAGAAATTCCAATTACTCATAAATTTATTTTATTAAATTATTTGATTTTAAAAATACGAACATATTTTGGAGTTTCAAAGTTAAAGTATAAATTTGCTCCATTTCATTTCCTTTAAAATCCATACTTTGTAATTTTTCAAAAAGATATGAAAATTCTTCTTCCGAAAAAGATGGTAGACCCTTATAGGGGTCTACCGATTCTTTTGGAAGTTGTTTATATACTGTTTTTCCAGCTTTAAACCCCATCGTTATTTACCCATTTATTGTTATGAATAAATATAGATGTCTTGATTAGCACCTACAAATAGGTTACCTTTCTTTACGTACTTAGCTGTTACTGCTGCTGGTGTGTTTACACCTACACCACCTTCTACTACAGCTGCCATAAAGGCATCAGGCGAGAATGTGTTATCAGCTGCGTTAAATGAACCAGTTACACCAAATCTTTTGGTTGGGTTATCAAATCCAAATACTTCACCAGTACCATCAACATTTTGTTGAATGACGATACCACCATCTCCGTTTGCTGCAGAACCTGAGGCTAATCGAATAAATCTATCAGCAACATCTAGGTTTTGTTCATGTTGGAATGAAGCTGTACCTTGTACTATTAAGTTTCTAGTTACTGTTAAATCTTGGGTAATTGTTACATCATCTGGTAAGCCAATTGTTACAGCAACACCTCCGCCAATTGCTTGAGCGGCAGAGTTTGATACTGTTACTTCATTTGTTGTTCCAGTAAATGTTACAGTAGAATTACCTTCAGCAGCTTGTCCAGCAGAACTACCATAAGATACATCTAAATTACCACTACCGTCTGCTGATAAACCTTCTCCTACGATTGCGGAAACATCAAAACCTACACCATTAGCAGATACAGCAACTGGTACTGTATCACCACCTGTAGATACATCTGATTGAACAGCAAATGTTCTAGCGTCATTACCATCGTAAGCAGTTCCTGATAAACCATCACCTGCTGTTAAGTCAGCTAAGTTAATATCAACATCTCCACTAAATGAACCACTGAAGGAACCTGTAAAGCTGTTTACACCAATTTCACCTAAAGAATCTGCAATTTTAGCAGTTGTAACTTGACCATCACCAATTTTTACTGTTGTTACTTGACCATCACCAATTTTTGCTGTTATTACAGCACCATCTGCAATTTGAGTAGCACCAATCCCACCATCTTTAACTTTTAAAGTATCTGTAGCAATTTCAATTGTTGTATCATCTACGTTTACTGCTAATGCTGATCCAGCACCACCTGATAAACCTGCTCCTGCTACTGATGTTGCAATTTGAGTTGCAGTAATTCCTGCATCTGAAACTTTTACACCATTTGCTCCTACGGTTAAAGTAGTGCCATCTGGTTCTACTGTTACTGAAGCACCACCTGAACCGTCAAAAGTAAAATCTGCAATACCATTACCGTCTGTTAATGAATTACCTAAAGTTGCTACAACTCCAGTTAAATCTGACCCATCCCCATTAAAAGAACCAGATACTACTGCTCCTGTTAATGTTAAACCGGCGATTGAAGTTACTGTAGCTCCTAGGTCTACTTGTGTTGTACCAAGAATAGAGGCAGAATTTGTAAGGGATACATTTGGTATCTCTCTTAAATTTCCTTCTACTACTTGAATTCCTCCTGATGCTACATCAATTGTAGTACCATTTGCTTTTACTCTAAATTTACCACCACTAGTTTCTAAACCGTTACCTGCTAATGAACCTGAGTCAATTGCTGCTGTTACTGCTGATGAACCATCAAAGGTTCCACCAAAAATACCAGCGCCTAATGTAAGTGATTCTTCTACTTGAGCAGAAACACCCGTTAATCCTGATCCATCTCCTTCGAATGAACCACTAAAAGATCCTGATAGTTGTATTCCTGAATCACCAGATAATAGATATGCAGAATCGTTGTTTAATTGTGAAATATCCGATCCGGATACCACTAACTTTTTCCATGTTGCCATTTAATAGTTGTTTTTAATTGTTAATTATTATTATTATTTATATTACATTTATACATATTATTAATCTGATATTCCTGCATAGAAGCTTGAACCACTGTATATCATTCCTCCTTTTACAGGAGTTGGAGTATAAGTATAGTCTCCAAATATTGATACACCTTGAGCATTAACTTTAAAAGAAGAAAAACTAGCAGATTTAATTAAGAAAAAATCGCTATTTGATCCTGGGTCTTTTAAAAATTCTGAACTTCCAGTTATGTTTAAACTACCTGTTATGTGTGCTGAACCTGAGAATGGGAATCCTGCTCCACTTCCTCCACCAACTGATGGGGCTATAGTAGATGCAATTGCCGTTTGATAAGCAGCTAAACCTAATGATTGATTTCCTGAGATATCATTAGCACCCGCTATACTCATAAGACCATCGTCTATTTCACTTACAAGTAAACTACTTATTCCTGCATCACTAGCAAGTGAATACCCAGTAGGTTCTATAAAAGACTTTACTGTAGTACTAGCTGTTAAAAATATATTAGCTTGGGTTGTTCCGGTTCTATTAATAAATGAAGTTATTTCATATTGACTATACATTCCAGTTTGTGGAATTGTAATACTAGAAGTTGAAGCTAATTGACCTATTACCCCCCATTTTAAATCAGAAGAATCATATTCGGGGTCTAAACTACCAGTTATATCTTGAAAATTATTAGGGGGATTTAAACTGTTTCCTCCAATTTTTGAGAATGAAGCGCTTTCTATAAAAAGCATTCCTTCAGGTAAATTAATTCTTGTTATTCCATTATTAGTAGATTCAGCAACCCCATCAAAAGTAATTATATTTGTACTAGGATCCCATCCTGTTATAGCAACAGCGTTACTAACTTCTCCTACTGATCGTATATCATACCCAACTTGAATAGAAGCGGAACCAAAATAACCAGCTCTATCTTCGTAAACGGTTGCTGTATTAGTCCCTTGTACATATGAGGCCCTGACCTGGATAAATGCATCTCTATTTGCTGTTTTAGAGTATATAGTAGCCGGTGCTAAATCTATAGAACCAAATTTTAATAAAGGTTGTGCCATTTATATGTTATTTTTTTTTAAAATTAAAATTGAAGGTGAACTTGAGTTTCAAATTCTGTATCTATTCCTGATATTGAGATTACATTTAAACTAGCTCCTAAAGTGTAGCTTAATGTGGGAACCATACCACCTGCAGCACCAGTTCCACTTTGTACCATTCCCGTACCTGATGGAGGAAACATTGTTTGTTTATTAGCAAACCCAACCCCATTAGTTACTGATGTAGGTAATGTAAGAGTTGTAGGGTCTTCTTGTGCCGAACTGTGTTGTAGGTAATTATTTATTCTAATATCTCCTTTTGAAGGGGATACTAATACAACACCTGTAACACTACTTGTACCTGTAACTGTTGCTTTAATTGCTGGTATATAGGCACCTTCTGAACCTGATGATAATCCTGTATTTGCTACTGTAGCTGTAAATGTATTTGTTCCTGTACTTGTAATAGAAACATATTTATAATCTTCACTCATGTTTCTAATAACGACACAATCACCAGTTGTTAAACCATGTGATGGAGAAGTTACTGTAATTGTTGTGCTTGATCTTGTCCAGCTTAATCCAGCATATAAATTACCAGTTGAAACAATATGAATATAATGGTTTGTACCATTAGATGCTGCTAAATATGTTATTTGATTATTATATAAAGCACCACTTATTCCACCACCTGAACCTGTTGGTCCTGTTGGTCCTGCTACTGTTGAAGCAGCTCCTGTTGGTCCTGTTGGTCCTGCTACTGTTGAAGCAGCTCCTGTTGGTCCTGCTGGTCCTACACCTCCTGTAGGTCCTGCTACTGTTGAATCTGCACCAGTTGGTCCAGAAGGTCCTGCTGGTCCTGCTACTGTTGAATCTGCTCCTGTTGGTCCTTCTGCTCCTGTTGGTCCTACTGCTCCTGTTGGTCCCGCTGCTGCTGTAGGTCCTGCTGCACCAGTTGGTCCTGCTACTGTTGAATCCGCACCTGTTGGTCCTGCTGCACCT
>JACKZZ010023775.1_pt1 | contig 11724 bp, 7 predicted proteins | sample 8027871 | NCBI WGS metagenome assembly JACKZZ01 (sample SAMN15724774, study PRJNA655200) | protist metagenome | isolation source: fluorescence activated cell sorting (FACS) single amplified genomes of... | place: USA: West Boothbay Harbor, Gulf of Maine | collected 2000-07-19
GGGCGTTCTTGGAAAAGGTCCGGTCCGCCGGCGCAGACGCACTACAGCACATGTTGCAGGGATTTCTCGTGTCCGTCGACCTACCGGAAGACATCGTTGACATCCAGCACAGTAACGAACTCTCGAAATTTTTCAAGAAGTTCCAAGCGACCATGCCGCGGAGAGGGCACAGTACGGAGATGCTGAAAAAGCACTTTGTGAACAACAGAAAGTTCGGCACGTCGCAATCGCCGAGCACAGGGAATAGGAATATTAGCAAATCCCGGAGCCCGAACCGTGCCGCAAACCAGAAAACACTCCAGGATTTATCCGGATCGAGTAAAGATTTCAAAAACACAGACGTCCGGTTCCAAGTGTTGTCACCCAGGCGCCAGAACCGCTTTGAAAGTCGAGAAGACGACTTCGAGTTTTCGCTCCGGTCCGCGACGAACAAAAATATTTTGCAGCGCGTGCAACTCCCGGTGAAACACGGATCGAGTGACTCTCACCCGGAGATCGCCAGTCAGAAGTTGATAGACCGGATTCAGCAGCTGCGCTTGGAAGACAATAAGAAGATCAAGATCGGCAGCGCCCACGAGGCCTCGAACGAGAGACAGGTCCTGGCCGCGGAGGCGCAGGCACTGCTGGCGCTGGCGACGAACGGGAAGGAGGGAGGGCCGCGGCGGGCACTGAACAACGACAACCCCTCGAGCAGGGCAGCAGGAAATACGTATTCACCGGAGAAGAAAAAGAAGGAATCGAAACCCGGTGCAGCAGCGAGGGATCTGATTGCACGGCTGAGGGCACAGTTGAAAACGAGTGATGGTGCTGCCGCAGGAGTGAAGTCTTCAGATCCGGGGAACGCCACCGGTGTGCCGGACAATGACCAAACAGCGACCGTCGACAAGAGCAAGGCTCTTGCGGGTGCAACAAAAAGTGCAGCAGCTGCTTCCACGTTGGCTTTTCACGGGGACGCACTAACACAGGAAGGCCCGCACCTGGACACGCCTTCGGAAGACAGCTTGTTGAGTGATGAGGAACTGCAAGAAGACGAGGATCTGCAGCTAGATGAAATAGGAGCCAAAGCTTCCCCCACGGCCAAGCGGGCAGCCAAACAGGAGCGGAGGAAGAAGCATTTGGAGAGGAAGATGCAGCAAATAACGGCAAAACGCGACCCGAACAAGCCTCCGACTGTCCTCGACACCGAAGTCGTGTTTCCGAAATTTCCGGAGAATCAGTCGAAATTAGAGGATGACGACGAGTTCTACAGCCACACCAGGCGCAAGTACAAAAACCGGTTTGGCCGGGACGGGACCACGTTCGAGCAGTGGCTGAAAGAGGAGTTGGGAAGAACGTCAGCCAGGCCGGGGGCAGGAGCTAGAAGCACAGTGTCGAACAACTACACGAAATCCTCGGGAAACAAAGGAGCTCGCGGTCCACAAGTTGGTAATTACGTTGCAACAAGAACTCAACCCATAATTTCCGTTCCCGTTCCGCCCGAGCCGCCAGGGGCCCTCGCAACGACAAGCGAAAGGGAACTTTTGGAAGATGAAGCGACCAGCTACAACTTCTACGACGAACAATATCGCATCATTCCGGACCCCACGTCCTCTGGAAACGGCTTGGGTGTTGGAGCCGACTCTTCTACAATGACCTCTCAGCAGTTTCGCACTTTGCGGAAGAAAACGACGTCGTCCAGTGTGAGCAGCTCTGCAGGATTTATTTTGCCGACGCAACTACAGCAGGTCCCGCCCTTGATGCCGATGCTGAAAAAGACGCATGGTAATAGCGGACAAGGGCAAGACGTTCTGTCCACCGACATGAAGATTCCGCTGCTCAGCTTGATCTCCGAGGAGCCAGGATCATCTGCCAGCGGTGGTGGACAAGGAGAACAGCTAATATCCACGACTGCAGCCGCTGCGGAAAACCTTCAAAGAACCTCCACTTTTGGCTCGCTGTACCCCAGTGGGCAGATCGAGAGTGTTATGTCCGGGGATGTGGCCGCGTTGCATGATGTTTACGACATAACGTACGAGTTGGAGGCGAGGATACGAGCACGCGCAGCTATGAAGAGCAACAAAATTTCTACCGAGGCAGCAGCTGCTACTTCTGCTACTCTTGGCGTTGCCGCTGCATCTACTCCTTCTGCGCCACCACTACAACCGGGAGGATGAGGAATAACGTGTACTATGCGCATTTTTACAAAGTCCATTTTTCTTCTGTTCTGCAAAACGCACATCACGCATCACTTCTGACGTCTGCATCTACAAGCTGTACCTCCTCGCCCCCACCGCAACCACACTGGCCGCCCTTTCCGCCTCCTCGTCGTTCGCACTCCCCCTCCGACTGCTCGCGCGCGAGGCCGCTCGTTGTGATTGCCGGTGGTTGCTCAGCTCCTCCTTCCGTTTGTCCACGCTCGACCGCATGTGCTGCACATCAAGCAAAATGTCCGCTAGCGATCTGCGCAAGTCGCCGACATTGTCGTTGTTAGTCTGTTCTACGTCTATCCCTACGCCTTCCTTCGAGTTCAGCGTACCAGCGACAGAGCTAGCAGTTCCTGGTGCAGCTGTTGGCTGGTAGAACAGAGCGGCGGCGGCGCCACTTCCTGCTGCTGCCGGCGGTGAAACAAGTTCTCCTGAGGCAGGAGGTGATGCTGAACTTCCATCCAAGCCAGCCACAATCCCAGTTGCGATTGCGGAGGAAGTGGACGTTTTGTCGAAGATCTCCCGTTGCTGCATGTTCAGAATCCGGTTCGCGGAGTTTCTTCTGGTTTGCCTCAGATTCGGTTTCCACGGCTGCTCGAACGGGAGAACGAGATTGTAGTCATGTTCTCGTACTACTCCAGGGGAATCACCTGCGGGGGCTCTCTTCATCTCCGTCTCCTTTTCTTTCGCTTGCTCATACTCTGTGTACCTACCCGGCTTCGTGGAGTTGACGCTCAAACCCTTCTTCGCAACTACCGTGGCGGCCGTTTTTCTCATCGCATTGTCTGTGGCGTTGATGGCCGTGTCGGAACTTCGGGATGTTGCCTCAGTTGTCACTCTATCAGTCGGTCGGTAGAAGCTTTGATCTTGTAGCGATCCGCTCCTACGCGACGGCGCTGAAGTAGATCCAGTTGTTGCGCCGGTCGGGCGGTAGAAAAACTCGGATTCTCGCGAATCCCGAATAGAGGAGGATGATGTCGCAGCTCCGGTTGGTCGGTAGAAATTCATATCATCTTCCTCGCCACCTGCGATTTCAACGGATTCTCGCACTTGCTCACCCTCGGCGAAACGCCCTTTGTTCAACATCAGGGATTTCACTGCGTCGACGCCGGGGGACGATGGTCTTTGCTGTTTTACCTCGGGCGACTGCTGCAGAACTACCGCAGTTGCAGAAGTCCCACCATCGATAGTCCCGGTTGATGCGACGTTTTGTTGTTGCGACTTCGATACAGGACCAGGAGCGGGTGACCTTGACCTTTCTTCCTGCTCCTTTTTTGCCTTTTGAATGTTCACCAGCCATTGGTTCATTTTTCGGTTCAGCTCCACGGAACGGGTCGTCATTTTGGGCCTGGGGTCGACAGGGGAACTTGAAGCGGAAAAATATCGAATCAAAGGTAAAGCTTGGGAAGATGACGATTACCAGTGGTGCTGCTGTTCGTAATCTACAACGCTATGGTGGAGGGGAAGTCAGAATGTCACCGATAAGTACAGCTACAACGAGTCACCACGAAAAAGTAACGACACGACCAAGACGAGAAACGGCCACGGCGCCAGATAACGATCACAAGAAGCTCACGAAATCACACTCACTCGTTGGTCCTCAGGGTGAGATGAAATTCACAACTCTCTTCTCAAAGTCCGATGCACAACCGTGTATCTCCACAGTGGTTTTCATTTTTGTTTTCGACGATGAGTGGCGATACGATTTTGCAAGAACTTGTGCAGAAAGCAGGGCGATATAATGAGCGTCGTCGATAACGAGTACGAGAATATTATATCAGGAAAATCTTAGTCGCTGTTTTGTTTGCTTAGATGTGTCGATCTCGATGTCCTTGTGAGGTAAATGGTGGTTTTTTTTCGCCCACGGCCCAGCATAATCGAAATCGTCAATTATTTTAGTTGTGTCGCTGTATGAATCTGAATCAAGCCATGCGTAGAACGTGAAGCGTCACCATTCTCGTGCGATTTTCGCCATCAATTCTTCCGCTTCCTCCTTCTCCATAAAATTGCTCAACAGCGTGGCCCGGCTTTTGGACACGCCCGGCGAGAGCGGCGGCCCATTTTCCACGGGTAATTTCTTCCAATGCCAGCAACGGCCCTTGACATACTTGTGTTTGTGTGGCTTCTTCACCACCGTCGCCCTCAGAAATTTGGAACTCAAAATCCGGTCGATCGGACTGTTTTTGCGAAAGGTTCCCTGCTGCAGCCACTCGGGGACGATGAGGAGGAAGGTCGCTTGTTTAGAAGTGCTGCTATCTTTATTCGCATCAACACTATTTCTTTGTGAAGATGAAAGTGTTCGCTCTATCGCCGTTAGAACTCGGTGGATCACGTCGACGTCAAATGGCGGGTTCACTTCGAAAAAGTAGGGAGCGCCGCTATTGTCTTCCTTTTCGATTACAAATGGAGCTGCATCTCCTCCTCGCACCGGAGGCACGACTGTGGTGATGAAATCGAAGAAACTGCCAGAAGACCCGAAAAGCTTGTCCTCCTCGAAGAAGCTGCAGTACGCGTTGCATGTTCTTGTTGGGTGTTGCTTGGGTTTTGATATTAAGCCGTTAGCTGTGCTATCGGCTAGAATTTTCACAGCGGGATCGTCCAATACTTTTCGTCGCTTGGCTGCAGGAGCCACAGTTTCAAGGTCCGACGTTGAGCTTCTTGTTGGCGAATTAGAATCTAGCACAGTCAACGGCTCAGCAGGAGACCCGCTAGTGCTCTCGGCGAGCACGGCGACTCCGTCATCCCGTGATGATGCCGCGCTCGTTGACACTACAAGAGCTGTAGAACTCGCCGAAGCTTCCTCTTTTCTCACTTGCCGTGGCGGCGCCTTAGACACGTTAAACGGGCTGGCGAAACATTCCCGCACCTGCCACGGTAAGACGTCAAAAACCTTCTGGGGCATCGCCGCTTGCAGACCGGCACCGTCGACCTGTTCCTTGCCTCCCAGGGCGGAATAGCGTAGAGCACAGCAGAAGGCCGCCGTGTAGAAATCTATGCTTCGATGATCAACCAGAGCCGACGGGGGCGCGGCTGAGCCTGTATCTACTTCACTCGCTAGTTGTACGCCTACGCCTTTGCTTCCCTTGCCATTCGTCCGATCACATTCTTCATGGTACAGCTTGGAGAGCTTCTGCAAGGCCCACTCCGATAAAGTAATTTCCTCGTCACCAGCTCGCATGATGTAGATTTTCTTCTCCGGGTTTGGCTGGACGTCGACGGTTAGGAGCAGATCATGATCATCTTCTTGTCCATGAGAACGGGGAAGATTTTTCAGATTGCTTTCCTTCACGCAAAAAAGCGCTTGATCCCTCAGCTCTCTCATTTCCTTTGCTATCTCCCTTGCAATCGGCAATACAATCGGCCCGACGATCTCCCGGCTGGCAGACCGGAGCTGGTTGGGCGAAACTGTAAGTCGCTGAGAGGGCAGCTTGGGCTTCTCGTTCTCAGAAGTGTGGTTGCGTCGTGAGTCCTCATCTGGGCTAACATGCCTCAAGTTTTCTTGCTCCTGGTTCATCTCCTCGCTAGAACCAGAAGACGCTGATACTGACTGGTCCTCGTCCTCGTTCCCCAAAGCTACTTCGGGGTCGCCGTCGCCCCGACTTGACGTGGCTGTGTCACTGCGTGATGAGCAAGCTCCTGGCTCATCGGGTGTTGACCGATTGGGAGTAGTAGCTGTACCACAACTGGGCGTCGCCTCAGCCTGCTTCACGCTTTCGACTTCCTCTTCCTCATCCTGCAGCAGTAACTCCCAAGTCGCATCTGACACGTGCGCAAACTCAGGTCTGCCACGTGCACGCGAGACTACCCTATCTTCACTGGCTGGCTCAGAAGTAAATGTGTCGGCGCCTGGTTGCTTCTGAAGACCAGGCACATCCAAGTCGTTCCCCAGCTGGTCTGGTACGACCTGATGCAGCCATTTCCTCATCCCCGTGCGCCAGTGTGCGTAGTTTTGCCGCTGCTTCTCAATTTCCGTCGGGTACCAGTTGTGTAACTTCAGCGGACAGTCGTCCACAAGTTCCATCGCGAGCGACTCCTCATGGCCAGAAAAGAGAAACCGATTCAGAGCCTCGCGGGGCGGCTGAAGAAGCGGCGTGCTTGTCTTGATGTGGTCAGACGAAGCACCAGATTTTGATTTTCCACCTCCATGATCATCTTCATCAACGCTTATCCGGTGTCCTTTCTGCACCAGCTTCTGCTCAAATTGCTCCGCGAACGCAGCCCGCAAGTGGTTGATGCCGTTTTTCCGGTCCAGCTCCAGTCGGACAGCGGCGTGGACGCTACGGGGGTCCGGCATTTTTCGCGTCTTGCGCCTCTGTGCTACATCAGCTACATCACAAACAGTTACACATCAAGATGAAACAATTCAGCTGGTGGTCTCTAGAAGTCTTCGGCAGCTGAGTGCTCTTAAAGTTGATTATGATTTTCTTGATGCGTGGACTATTGAACCGGCTCAAGGAGCCACGACATGATTTGGTACTTATTTCCTACGAACTAGAACATGCAGCTGCTTCCCGCATGATATCTCAGCCTGTCATTAAAAGCACACTTTCGCATTGAGGTCACAAAAGAAAGCATGCACAAGATGAAAGATGAGATCTATCAACCAATTTTTTCTGTGCTCGATCAGGAATAGAGGCGGAGCGTGCGCCGATCTTCGTCTTCGATCATATCAGTCCGAATGCCTTTTCTTGGTTCTCCTGCTCTGCCTTTTCTTGGATCTTCAACCAAAGTTTCCTGAACCTGATCTGCCTTCACAGGAATCCACCGTGCAAAAATTTTTTTTCAAGTGCATCACGAAAACGTTTTGCTGGAACGCATTTCGTCGAACTTATGCATTTACGACAAGTTGATGTAGGCATAAGCAAAGCCTGCCGTACCAGTAGCAAGCAGGAGGATCAAGCTCTTTGTTCTTCTTCTCCACGACTCAAGCTATCAAAATGTGGTCATATTGTGCTTTACAAAAACATCGTGGGATCACCGGACACTCCCCTCGGAAAGTGTCCCTTGATCGGCTCGCCGATGGGCACGTAGACCCACATGGGCGGTCCTTCGCCGTTCATGGAGGTGTTTAAAGACATGTGGTCGTCATCCCCGAACCGCTCCGCCATGTCCGCCGCAGCTTGCGCCGCTTTACTGGCCTTGATTTTCGCCTGCTCCACCTCGTTCTGCGCCTTCTGGCGGTCCTCCTCCTTCGCTTTTTTCAATTCATCCTCCGCAACCTTTTCCTCGGTCATGGCTTTCTCCTTGGCGGCTTTCGCCTTGGCCACTTTCTGCTGGTTCTCGAGCCACTTGGCATCTTCCTGCAGCTCCTCCTCCCGGTTGTGCTCCTCGTGGGCGATTTCGCGGTCTCGCGCCTTCTGCTCGTCAATTGCGAACGTGCGCAGCGGGTCGATGGTGATGGTGGTTTTCTCCCCGGACGGGTTGTCGACGGTGCGAAATTTCTTGTCGTTCCACGTGGTTCGCATAGGGATAAACGCCGTGGACACCTCCCCCTTGTTCTCGTCCACCGGCAGCTCCGGCAGCATGCGGAAACAGGGCACTTTGCTCTCCCGCTCCGTCTCCGGATGCAGTATGACGCTCTCAACTGTTACATTCTCAACTGTTACATGATTTGTCATGCAAAATTGCGAATAAGCTTAAGCCGTCACGCGATCAAGGTGTTTCGCATGACAAATTATCGAAGGGCTAAACAGCGCCTAAATCTGTTCCAAATTTGTAATGCAAAGCGCGCAATCTTCCCGCGTTCACTTTTGCTGTTCTTGCATGACAAATTCATGTAACATTTGAGAATGTAACATTTGAGAATTCCATACGCAGTGTGTCGCACTGCGGAATGTGCGCAAAGTGCATCCGGCTGAAATCGTACTTCTCCTCGTGTTCGACCTCTTCCGACGGCGGTTGTTCCTCGTTCAGGTGGTAAAGGGAGTTTGGGTCCTTGCTCTCCTTTATGGCCTGATGTTCTTCCTGTGCTATTTCTGCCAGATTCTCGTCGTTTTCGCCGTCGTTCGCAGCTCCTGCTGAAGAGTCGTTCTTTGGTGTTTGTTGATCCTGCTCCCCTTCGACCTTGTCTTCAGCGGGTTTCTGTGTCACTTCAAAGTCCTTCTGGTTTTCGTCCACCGGTTCGCCGTCCTCGTCAACATCGTGATGCTCTCCTGGCTTTGCTCCTCCGGTCGTGTCTTCACCCTCTTTCTCGTGTTCTGCCGCATGGTCAAAATTTTTGATTTCCTCGTGGTCCACATCCTTCCAGTCGATTTTCGCCACCGGCCGGATTTCCGCAACGTAACACCCGTCCTCCCCGGGCACGGGTTCGCACCCGTCCTCCCCGTCCTGAATGTAGTGCCGCTTGACGAACTGGAAAATCAAATTCTGGGCGTTGAACGGCTTGTGGATCGGGCCGGCGCTACCCCCTTCCGGCCGCATTTCGTCCCGTAACTCGGCTTGGTGCTTGGCTTTGTCAAAGTCAGGGTTGTGGATCTGGAGTCTTCCCGTGCCGTTGAGTTTACTGAAAAGCGGAAACAGGCCCGGGCCGTCCTCCCGATTGCGGGCGTGGGGGAGAACGGCGTAGTAACTGTTCTCCTCGAACTTGTCGATCTCATCCTCAGAGTATGGAAAATGAAGGCGGGCGTAATTGATGTGTGACAAGAAGTAGTGTTTTTGCCTGATGAAGTCAAAGCTCTCAACATCTTTTTGTGCAAAGTGCTCTACTATTAGGGTCGTGAGCATGAGCCCATTTTCAATGGCCTTACGTATGAAAAAGACGCCACCCCACTGTTCGTTCTGGCATCTGCTCGGTATGTACTATAGTTTTGTTTGCCCGTACAGTGGGGTCTGCAGGTCCACTACTAAGCATGTCGGAAAAAAAAGCCGCGGGCCTTATACAAACAACTTGTCACTCAACATCTACTTCTGTTGATTTTGATTTTGATAGGAAAGCCTCCGGCACCGGTGTTTCTTCTCCGCGCCTCCAGCCCAGGACGGGGTTTTTCTCGAGCGAGCTGTACTTCTCCACGTAGTTTTCCTCGTTCTTCGTCGAAAACCCGTCCAACGTCTCGCTGGAGAAATAGTCATCCGGCAGTTTCTCCTCGGCCTCGGAGCCGGAATACGCGGTCGGGGCCTGGACGATGGGGTCGTCGTACTCGGCGGCAAAGAAGACCGTGGGTGAGGGTGTGGCTCTTAGTCTTGCATGTGAGTTCACCACTGCACCTCTGGGATTCGGTCCGTAAAGCCCTGCAAAGGAAAAAAGCTTGTCCAGGGAAAAATGGTGCTCGTGTACTTCACAAGAATTTTGGGCAAGGGGACCAACGCTAGGCGCTCCTCCTGACACCCAAGATCGGGTTGGAGGCTGATGCTGCAATAAAGCGTCTGCTGCTATTCGGTGTCCAAATCCTCCACCTCCCGATGCACTAGTCCACATCTTTATTGACTTTGCGTTCCTAAATGCACTTGATTCGGTGTGCGAGGCGTGCTATGGGCTCTGACGATGAGTCGTGCTTTAATCCAGGTGAAAACATCATAGTGTGGATCTCGCGTTTGTTGTTCTTCTTGTTCATCCTCATGCATGACCGCCTCGCCTGATGCAAGACTCACGATAATTGTTGACATCGCGTTGCTTTTTACTACTTTCAAATTGCGGGAACAATGACGATCTCGAGAAGGAACGAACTAAACTGTAACCCAACACGACGATTATATCGCGGCGACAGAGATACGATAAAACGACACGACTGGTGCAGTGTGCCAACTGCGGCAGGGGCAGAAAGCGATAGCGAGACGAAGAGGAAGTAATATGTATGTGCTCATTTGCATTCCGAAGCGACAAAGTACATAGCACGCGCAGCAGAGCTTGAGCTAAGGAAGCACAACAAGGAGCACTCTTCTAGATGTTCATGTCGTCCATGAAGGTCGTAAATATGCCTCGTCAAGGAACTATGCGTATGCACGAGGCCGGATCAGCATATGAACACCGGGACAATCAATCTGTACCACGAACTTTGTATGAAGTGGAAGTTTTTTTACGAAAGATAGAACGAAGATCTCGTTCTTGGTTTTATCAATCAGCGTCCTCTGCCTTTTCTAAATTGTTCTCCTTCATGTACTCCACATGGGCGTCATACTGCCACTCGTCCACAATGTGCTGCATCTCGTACCTGCTGTAGTGCTCAATCAGAAACCGCTTTTCCCTTCCGTTCAAAAATTCCACCTGCACGGTTGACGGTGCGTCGTAGCCGAGCAATTCCCACGTGGCCTGCAAATTCGGAAACTTCTTCTTCGTGTTCTCGCTCGTCATGCGCATGATCAGTCTCCTCGCGACTTCGGTCTTTGGCCGGCCCGGGTGGTAACTGACGTGGATCTTCTTCAGGTAAGCAAAGAAATCGAGCTTCGGGAACAGGTTGTACTTCATTTTTGTTTGTCTTTGTCGCAGCAGCTGCTGCTGTTGAGAAATGAATCGGGCTGACAGCGCAGCTACGAAAAAACAGTAAGCAAAATCCTTACCGTCCGAAAAAGCTCCTGACAAGAAGAACGACAAATCAAGAAGAAATCCGATGGCTTTAGTAAGTAGTTGCGAAGGATTTCCCAAGCAGTCGACCAGGGCACGAAATTCAACACGACATAAATCGAACACTACATGATCAACTCCGAGGCCTCGCCCGCAATAGAAAGAGAGACAAGGAAATAAATGCAAGCCATAGCGGCCTGTCTATACTATTGTGATAAGATTTGAACCACAGACTTTTTTTTTTGCATGCAGTTGCATTTAAGAGATGCTACGCGTCCATGAAGATAGTTTGAGTTTCTAGTACAGTAATAACGTGCGACGTCCATGCTGAAGTTTATGAAATTGAGGAATAATTTGAAGAAAGCCTCATTTAATAACATTCGCACCACAGCCGCAACAGGTACAAGTGCCACTTGATCTCGTCCTCATTAGTCCTCGTCAATATCATCCGAGTCTTCCTCCTCGAAGTCTTCTTCCTCCAGGTCAAACTCATCATCCATAATGGACATCGACTCCTCGTCATCCACCATACCATCCGCACCGTTACAACTACTGCTTTCGTCACTGTCGATAACAATCTCTTCAACTTCATGGTTTTTGTTTCCCGCTGCAGTTTTCGCATCTTCACAGTCTTCTTCAGCTACACTCCCGGCGTCCTTAATCTCCAGCAGTTCCAGTGTGTTCAGTAGCTGACACAAGGCCTGCCGGTCGCACCCCTCCTCCAACGGAAGCTCACTGACCTTCACCCAAGAAGAGGCACTGGTGGTGCTACTGTCATCAACACTAGAAGCCTGCATCAATTTCCGCAACGCGGGAAAGAACATCTCCTCCAATGATACGCTGCCCTTCGGCTCCGCCTGCCCGTTCTCGTTTCCCTCCAGTTCCGCTTGCTCCTGGTAATACTCAGCCAGTTTCGCCTCGCCAAGCATGTGCAATTCGGGTAAATTTCGGAAGGGGAATAGCAGCAAGCACTGCAATTCGTTCGTCGCCGGGTCGACATCCAAAGCGCAGCGGATGGACCGTTTCGCGATGTTCGTGAAGCGG
>JACKZZ010001269.1_pt1 | contig 11723 bp, 14 predicted proteins | sample 8027871 | NCBI WGS metagenome assembly JACKZZ01 (sample SAMN15724774, study PRJNA655200) | protist metagenome | isolation source: fluorescence activated cell sorting (FACS) single amplified genomes of... | place: USA: West Boothbay Harbor, Gulf of Maine | collected 2000-07-19
CTGAGGAAAAAAAGAAATTAGTTGCAGACTCTTTAACTCTTCTGGAAAGTATTAAAAATATTGTAGATTCATCACATAAAGAATATTGTGATAAAAATAATATATTCGCCAATATTTATCTTGAGCCAAGTGATGATGAGATAGCTATATGTGTCAAGGAAGCAAAATCTGAACTAACAAAGTTTTTACTTGCTAATAAGTATGTGGTAAATAAAAAGCTTAATTTTGTTCAGAAAGATTTGTATGCTTTTGTTAGATCTTACAAAGATCTAGCATTGTTGTTTTACTTTGTTATTGTTGCTTGCTTGTTCTATTTTGGCGTAGTTCAAGAACATTTATTCATAACAGCGTGTACAACCTCGGCAATAGGTTTATCTTATGTTGCTTTTTCTGTGTACGATATACTCTTTCCAAATTTAGCCCTAAGACCAGCTATTAACCCTGAGTCAGTATTTTCTTCCAATGTTATTAAGGGCCCAAATGATTTCTCAAGTTATACTGACATGCTAGAACAACAAGACTTTGCCGTAATTGATTGCGATGATGATTTTAGATACTAAGCTTTAAAGATAATTCAGCTATCCTTTTCCCAAGAGCGATACATATTTTTTTCTCATCGTCGTCTATTGCTCTACTACTATCGCCGCCAGCCAAGTGGGATGGACCATATGGCGTTCCGCCTGACTTAGTTTCAAGTAAAGAACTCTCGGTATAAGGAACCCCAGCAAAAACCATTCCATGATGAAGTAGTGGTATCATCATGCTTATTATTGTTGTTTCCATTCCACCATGCAATGAACCCGTAGAAGTAAAGCATCCAGCAGGTTTGCCAACTAGTTTGCCAGACATCCAAGTAGTAGTTGTCTGGTCTAAGAAATGTTTAAGTTGTGAAGCCATATTGCCAAACCTTGTTGGGCTACCAAGAATTAAGCCTAAACAATTTTCTAAATCATCTATTGTTGCATATGGGCAGCCTTTGCTTGGAACGCTTGCTGAATTACTAGTATCTGTTGCTGCCTTTAATTCAGGGACTGTTCTAATTTTTGCTTCTATACCGCCTATACTTTCTACGCCACAGCTAACATGATTTGCCATTTCATGTGTGTTATTGTTAGAGCTATAATAAAGAATTAGTACATATTTATCTGACATAATTTTCCTTTTAAAGTTTTATTCCAGTCTCTTAAGTTAAGCTAGTTTTTTTATTTATTCAATAATAAAGTTACTTAACCTATAATATACATTTTACATGGTTAAAGTGTTATGTTGCTCAGAATATATAATTTCTTAAAAGGGTGTATTACACATTCAATAAAAGTTGATTGTCTTGGACGGGCTGCTATATTGTCTTACACTAGTATATTTGCCCTTGTTCCCTTGCTGTTTATTATAACTAGCTTGTTGAATATATTGACTGTGTCTGACTTAATAAAATCTAAAGTTGAGCAATTAGTTTTAACTCACATAGGAGTTATAAATGTTGATTATATTACAGACAGTATAAAATTATTCTTGGAAAAAGCACACGAACTATCTCCATTAGGGCTTTTGTTTCTGTTTATTTCAGGTTTGTTATTATTTCTTGAAATAGAATCTGTTTTTGATAAGGTTTGGGAAGTTGATGAACATAGGCATGGATACGTAAGTATACTTGTATATATTGCATTAATGCTATTCTTGCCATTGTTCCTTACTTGTACTGTGCTCTTTGAATATTACTTTCCCTTCTTTTCTAGTCCAATTTTGACATCTTTTATACTTATTTTAGCTTCAGTTGTTCTGTTTACTACGGTATATAAATTTATACCCAGTTGTAGCGTTGATTTAAAGTGCGCTTTAATCGGTGCTGTTATATCCTCTTTTATGAATGTCTGTCTTAAGTATATTTTTATTTTTTATTTTTCTATTTTTACAAGCTACAATGTAATTTATGGTGTCTTTGCAGCATTACCAATTTTTATGCTTTGGATATATTTTTCATGGCTTGTTATTCTATTCGGGGCAGTAATAACATATGAAAATGAAAAACTTTAAAATATATTGTTTATTATTTATTACTACTTTTGTAGTAGCTAGTTCTGAGCTTATACCAGGCAAGTCTAGCAGTATAATTGGCAAAATAAAATCAGTTCAGATTAAGAATGATGTTTCTTTATTCCAGGTCGCTAGAGATAACGATATAGGGATTGATGAGCTCTTGCATGCAAATCCACAGATTGATAAAGACAACTTGCTAAATGGTGATGTAGTTATCATCCCTAGTTCTCATCTAATCTTAACAATGCCCCAAGAAGGCATTGTAGTTAATTTACCTGAGCGACGCTTATATTTTTTCAAAGGAAAAGGATCTGATGTTATTACTTATCCTGTTGGAATTGGTCAGGTTGGTTGGAATACACCACTTGGTAAAATGACTATAATAGGAAAACGTAAGAACCCTTATTGGTATGTGCCAGAATCTGTTTTAGAAAAACATCAAAAAGATGGGGTTACTCTACCCAGGGTGGTTCCTCCAGGACCTGACAATCCGCTGGGGCCCCGTGCTATGCGTTTGTCTTCGCCAACATATTTAATTCACGGCACTAACGATCCAGAAGGTATAGGAGCTAGAAGTACTGCTGGCTGTATAAGTATGTATCCAGAAGATGTCGTGTCGTTATATAAAAAAACCTCGATAAAAACAGTTGTTTCTGTAATTAATGAGGATGTGAAGTGGTATTTAGCAGGTGACAAACTATGTATAGAAGTACATAATCCGTTAGATATATCTGAAACTACAGAATTAGATAAAGACAAACATAAAATCCAACTGGATAAACAGCAGCAAAAAATTGCAATGCTTGAGATAGATTATAAAATATCCAGTAAAGACTCAGATTATTGGGATGATATTTTGTCAGATAAGTTAGGTGTGCCAGAATGTGTAAGTATTGAAAAGAGAGAACATGATGCAAGTAAAAGTAAAGATAGTAAATAAACTAGTGGGATCTAAAATTCCAATGCCTGAATATCAAACAGATGGTGCTGCGGGACTAGATTTAAGAGCAGCTATTGAAAATGATATTGTTATAGATCCAAACAAAACAGTCATGATAGGCACAGGTATTGCTATATATATCGCTGACAAAAATTATGCTGCAATGATTTTGCCTCGATCTGGTTTAGGGCATAAGCATGGTATTATCCTTGGTAATACCATAGGTCTTATTGATTCAGATTACCAAGGTGAGCTCATGGTTTCATGTTGGAACAGGACCAATAAAGAATATACAATTGAAGCAGGACAACGTTTTGCACAGTTAATTTTTACCCGCGTTTACCAGCCTAAGTTTGAAATGGTTTCTGATTTTATATCCTCAGATCGTGGTAAGAAAGGATTTGGTAGTACAGATATTAAGGAAAAAAGTAATGTATAATTATCACATAAACAATAACCCTGACAAAAATATATTCCGAGCCTACGATATAAGAGGAATTGTAGGTGAGGGTATAACGCGGGATACTTTTTATACATTAGGTTTAGTTCTTGCTAATAAGATTTTAGCCAATGGTCAGCAGGATGTTGTAGTTGGTCGTGATGGTAGATTATCTAGTTTAGATTTGGCAGAGGCTTTAATGACTGGTTTGTCTAAAGGTGGTTGCAATGTTACCTTCATAGGTTTGGTTCCATCACCTGTTTTATACTTTGCAACTCATAAGCTAGGGATAAAATCAGGTTTAATGGTAACAGGAAGTCATAATCCAAAAAATTACAATGGCCTAAAAATGGTTGTAAATGGTGAGACATTATCAGAATCTGCAATTAAAGATCTCTATATTGCATCTAGAATCCAAAAAGATATTACAAATAATAATATAGAACGCATAGAGAAAGAAATTTTAAGTCTCTATCAAGCTGATATCTTGGAGCGTATACAACTTAACAGACAGTTAAAGGTAGTAATAGATTGTGGTAATGGGGCTGCAGGAATTATTGCTCCAAAAGTTTTTCAAGCTCTTGGTTGCAGTGTTGTAAGTTTATATAGTGAAGTTGATGGTAACTTCCCAAACCATCATCCTAACCCTAGTGTTCCTGAAAATCTATTAGATTTACAACAAGCTGTTAAAGAACATAATGCTGATATTGGTTTAGCTTTTGATGGTGATGCTGATAGAATAGGGGTTGTTGCTGATAATGAAAAGATAATATGGCCAGATCGTCTTATGATGCTGTATAGCCAAGATATTTTGCATCGAATACCCGGTGCAAATATAGTTTTTGATGTGAAATGTAGTAGCTTTTTGGCTGATGTTATTAATGAGTGTGGCGGTAATCCTATTCAATGGCGGACTGGGCATTCTGTATTAAAAGCAAAAATGATTGCAACAGGTGCTGCAATAGCTGGTGAAATGAGTGGTCATATTTTTTTCCGTGATAATTGGTATGGCTTTGATGATGGAATATACGCAGGAGTTCGCTTACTAGAGATATTAGCAGCCAAAGACTCTTCATCATCTGAGATATTTAATCAATTACCAGAAGGTATAAATACCCCTGAGATTTTAGTGGCTATCCCAGAAGAAGAAAAGTTTGTTTTTATTGAATCTTTAATTTCCAAAGCATCTTTCCCTGACGCAGTAATTAATACTATTGATGGTCTGCGTGTAAATTTTCGAGATGGTTGGGCATTAGTTAGAGCTTCAAATACAACTCCCGCTTTAACATTGCGCTTTGAGGCAGTATCTAAAGATAGGTTGTATGAAATACAGGAGCAAATATTTGAGTTGATGAAGAGTGTTGAAAGTAGCATAGATTTTAAGATATTTCGAGAAAGTACTAATGTTTATTAGTGTTTCCTGATTGCAGATAAGTTCTTATTTTGATAATATTATATAAGTAAATGGAGTTTTTTATGGAAGCAAGCTTTTTTTGGATGGCTCTAGCTGTAGCATTGCTAGTAGGAGAAGCCCTCACACTAGGTGTTTTTATGTTGTTTTTTGGCTTCGGAGCACTAATAACAGGCCTTGCTTTATATATTCTACCTCTTAGCTTTAGCGCACAAATATTAGTCTTCCTGTTTTCATCTGTATGCACCTTGCTTCTTATGAGAAATACAATGCGAGCTTGGTTAGTTCCTAAAAATAAATCAGTTACAACTGATAATATTGAAGATATTATTGGTAGAAGAGCTATTGTAACAGAGAATATAGATCCACCAAAATTCGGTTTAGTTGACCTAAAAGGAACCAATTGGAAGGCAATGGCAGACAAAAAGTTAATGAAAGGTTCAACTGTAGAAGTTATTGGACGTGAAAACTTGGTTTTAAAAGTTAAACTAATATCTAATTAATAAAGGAGGCTTATGCTATGGATTTTCTATTTTTACTTTTTATAATTCTTGCTGTCACAGTATTTGTAAAAACTATTGTAATAGTTCCCCAACGAGAATCATACATTGTTGAGAGGCTGGGCCGTTACTCAACTACTTTATCAGCTGGGTTCCATATTCTTCTTCCTTTCATAGATAAATTAGCATATAAACATACTCTGAAAGAACAGGCTATGGAAGTTTCATCACAAGTCTGTATCACAAAAGATAATATAGCTGTTGAAGTAGATGGAATTTTGTACTTGCAGGTAATAGACCCAAAGTCCGCATCCTATGGGATAAACAATTATCAATACGCAACTTCACAAATTGCCCAGACAACTATGAGAAGTGTTATAGGTAAAATGGACCTTGATAAAACATTTGAAGAACGTGAGCTAATCAATAAAGCAATTGTTGCTGCAGTTGATGGTGCATCAGAGCCATGGGGAGTTAAAGTTACTCGTTATGAAGTAAAAAATATCGTGCCCCCTAAAAGTATAAAAGATGCTATGGAAAAACAAATGCGAGCCGAAAGAGAAAAGAGGGCATTAATTGCTGAGTCAGAGGGTGACAAACAGGCAAAGATTAATAGAGCAGAAGGTGAAAAACAAGAATTAATAAAACATGCAGAGGGTAAGGCTTTTGAAATATCAACAGTTGCCCTAGCTACTGCTGAGGGTATAGAGTCAGTTGCTAAGTCAATAGGTGCAAAAGATGGTATAAATGCGGTAAATTTAAGAATTTCTGAAAAATATATCAAAGAGTTCGGTAATCTTGCTAAGGAATCTAACACTCTAATCATCCCATCGAATTTATCAGATATAAGTGGAGTGGTTGCTTCATTAATGTCGGTCGTGAAAAAAACTGATGGTAAGAGCCAAGATTGACACTTAATACTTTTTGCTATAGTATTTCCACATAAGTTATAACAAAGGAGATACCATGAAAAAACTTATTTTAATTTCTTTATTGGCTGCTTTTGCTAATGCATCTCAAAGTACTTTGATTGTAAATGACAGCAAGTGTGAATTACATGAAAACAAGTACTTCGCTGATAAGGGCGTTAGTTTTATGTCTAAACCAAATGTTATACATAGCCATAAATCTGCTCCTATTTCTATTAATTATCACAATGTAAGGGCGCATGAAGATGAGTACCTAGCAGGCATTGGTTACAATGTGATTTGTGGTGGTGAATCAGGTGGCTACGTTGTTCTAGAGTTTTCCCCAGAAGAAATTGGAATTGGACTGTCTAAAGGTGTAAAAGTGCGTCTTAATGAATCCGCATCCACCTTTTCAAAACTAGTTTTTACTGATAAATAGATACTATAGTTTCTATTGTAAAACATAAAGATGCCAATAACATGCAAAGTACAGCAAAAGAACCCAGATCTTTTGCGTGCTTTGCAGTTTCTGAGTATTCTGGTGAAATAAAGTCAATAATTTCTTCAATTGCAGTATTTAATGCTTCTAAAGCAAATATTATGAAAATTAAGAATAAAAGTATAGCTATCTTATAAAGTGGCACCTTAATTAGAATAAATAAGGATATGGTCATGAGTCCGGCAAAAACTTCATAGCGAAATGCATCTTCCTTTAATAACCTTATTAGTCCACTATATGAGTGCTTCATTGCATTTAAAACATGTGTAGTCATCCTTTTCATTGTTTTCCTTTTATAAAGATAAAATGGCTGTATTAAGAGTTTTCTCTGCTACTGCGCGCATGATTTTGCTTTGCTTTCCCTTGCCATTAATAAGTATAACGTAAGCATAATCGCTAGTTAATGTTGAGAAGTATCCAGCTAAGTTATATACCCCAGTCATACTACCAGTCTTCCCTTTTACTTGGCCAACTAAAGCGGTACTATTTATCCAATTTAATGTGCCATCAATACCCGCTGTAGGTAGTGATTGTAATAGTATATTTTTGTAATTATCATCATCGTTTATAGTTTTAAGTAGCCGTATTATTTGTCCAGCGGTTACTAAGTTGTAACGTGATAGGCCTGAACCATCTATTGCCTGTGAGTCATCTATATCTATATCTTTGCTGTGTAATATTTTAACCACTGCCTGATGTCCAGAAGACCATGATCCTTTATGCCTTGTTTCTATTTGGCCAATTTTCTTATATAACGATTCAGCAATAAGATTATCTGAAGTTTTTAACATTTTAGTAATAATACTCGAAAGAGGATCTGAATAATGTTTTACAAGGACTTTGTTTTTAGGTGCTTTATCTTGGAATAAGATTGACCCCGAAAATGCTATAGAATTAGATTCTAGAATACTTTTTATTTTTTGTTTGAGAAATGTTTGGCTATTATGGGCTGCTATTTTTATTTTTTGAACATTGCTTTTTAGATCAATACAACCATTCAATTCGTAATAAGAATAAGAGTTTCTTGAAAAATGTATCTCGCATTTATTATCAAAATTATTACTCGTATTTATATTTGCAACTAATGGCTGATCTATTTGTTCTTCAATTTTAAAATTTGCAGCGGTATTAGCTATTTCGCTTGGCCACACTAAAGCACTGCCACAATTAGAATCTATTATAGAAGATGTTATGGGTGCTGCATAACAGTCATCAAGTTCATCCCACATCCATCCTGGGCCATATACTTGTTTGTCAAATGCTTGATTTGCAATTATGATCAGATCACCATCAATGTTTTTAACTTTTAAATTGAGGAACATGTTATTCAAGTCAGTACTTGTAAAGGTTGGGTCCCCGCTAAAATTTATATAAAGGTTATCATAAAGGACATTATTTTCTGGTTTTTCGTTAGAGCTCATTGATGTTATAAACTTATATCGGTCTCCAAGTTTGTTTATAGCAGCATATCCTGTATAAAGTTTTTGTAGACTGGCCGGTATTAGAAATGTTTCGTGGTTTTCTTTAAGAATGTCTTTATTATTTTTTAGATCATATATATATATGCTAGTGCTTGCTCCAGTAATGCTTTTAAGATCTATGCCTATATCAAGGGGCGTGGCAAATGCTTTTATTGTAGCTATAGTAAGTAGTGCTATTTTTCCAATTTGATTGCTGATTTTTAACTTCATGATCCAATTATAGGTCGTAAGTGTTGTTTTTTAAAGAAAAATTTACTAAAAATATATTTAGCATAATCAATGACTTAGATATTGCGTCTCTCTATCTATATGAAATAAATGAATTTATTGTTGACAGATTTTTTTGTTTTTGCTATAGTTATAAATATTGTTATTCAATGTAATAAGGAGGTTCAGAATGACATCAGTAAAAACATCTTTTCAGAGAAATGTTCCCGCAAACAAAACTGCACAAAGTGGTACAACATTCATTAGTAATGTTACACCAACTACTAGCAGTTCTCAAAGCTTCTGCCAGGAAGGCAATGTAGCTTATAGCGAGCCAAGACCAAGTGCTACTACACAACAGTATTGCGATAGCAAGGCAGCTAATAACACGAATCCACAAAATAGTAATCAACAACTTTATTTTAGTCATACTAATATTGTTGTTAAGTCTATTGATTCAGCGGTTACTTTCTACGAAAGAGCTTTTAATTGGGAAATAATTAAAAAATCAGATTCTGCAGCAGTAATGCAATATAAAAATTATACTTTTTATATAGTAGCCGAAGATTCAGTATCAGATTATTTTGGCTATACAGCAGTTTCCCCTCAAACAAGTGGTCACTCACCATCTATGACTACAACTTTACTTTGTAACGATGTGTCTACTGTGTGGAATCAAGCATTAATAGCTGGCGCTATTCCTGTAAAATCGCCATATACAAAGAGTAATGGTAGTACTTGTGCAACGCTTGTTGGGCCAGAAAACTACATCTGGTTTATCACAGATAGTAATAATTTCTTCTGTTAATTATGATATCTTTAAAAATGGGGGCATAGCCCCCATTTTTATTTGTCACGAGCTCTAATCCAAGTAATAGGCGCGGCGCTAATTAAATTAGCATTATATATGAATGGTTGCTCAATTTGGCAGTCTCTATTTAGGCAAAGCAAATTATAAGAATTCTGATTTGTACCTTTCTTTATATAGCGTAACATTGTTGTATCAGATAATTCTACTATACAAGTTTTATTTATCAATGAATCAATATTTTTCCCAGTTCTTTTTCTTCCCGCTAATATTTGACCCACCCAAAAGTATGGCTCCATAGAGTTGTCGGATACCGCAAAATGAATAGTGTCAGGAGTTAAACTCTTAAATAGCTCTAGCTCCTCTTTGATGACTGACTCTTGTGGTAAATTTCTATAATTATCTGCTTTATTTTTATTGATATTGTCTGTAAGAATAGGGCTACTGCCTAGCCCATACATAAGCCATTCAAAAGAACAGAATAAACCCTCGTTATTTAATGCCTGAATCATCATATTAGCACCTTTCTCTGTAAGGCCACCAAATCTAGCTGTCTCCCAGTTTTGTAGAGTTCCCTGTGAAACATTATATTTTTCAGAAAAAGCTTTCCTTGAGTAGTGGGTCATTTTTCTTAGCTTTTTTAACCTGGCTGCCCTAAGTATTTTTTGTTCAGGAGAGTTGTTCATTATTTCACCACCTTGTGAGTATATGCTTACAAATATATCATCTTTTGCTAATTGCATAGTTTAAGCACGCATTGTATGCTTCTTTTACACATTTGCATGTTATTGAGCAAATATACAGCTAAAACTACTTATAAAGATAGCACGAGTAATCGTGGTTGAGAAGTATTTATTACATAAACAAGAAATAATTATATGGAAACTACAAGAACTAAGTTAATAGCAGAATATATCGTATTTAAAAATAAAGTTAGTATAATTTCATTTTCTAAAGAATGTGGCCTCTCCAAACAAACCATTTACAGGGCATTAGCAGGGAGAAATATCTCAAAATTATCTACTTTAAAAATATTACGATTCTTCTGTTATCTTCAACAAAAGAAACATTAACCATTATTTTCTGTAAGTTCTGCAACTTGTGCTTCTAATTTTTCTAATTTTTGTCTAGTGCGTGCAAGAACTTTTTTTTGAATATCAAACTCTTCTTGAGTTACTATTTCCATTTTATCGAGTTTTTCTGCAAGAACAGTTTTAATATGTTTTTCAAAGTCATTCTTTAAGTATTCTAAGTCAGCTGGAATAATCTCTATTATGCTACTTATAATTTCATTTAAGTTTATCATATTTTTCCTCTGAAATTCTCTCAATACACAAAAGTATAACATGCCTAGAATAGGTTATTAAATCAAAATAATTATTCTTGTTAATAAATAGTTATTATATGCAAGGATTCATACTAAAAAAATCTAGGCATCTTGGTGATGTATTAAGTCCTAAAGCATCCAGAACTTTTTTATTTCCAATCCTAAAAGCATGATCAATTGCATCTTCGCCATTATGATTCTCTATTCTATAATCAGCCCCAGCATCTAATAGTATTTTAGCAGCTCTATCATTATTAGTTTGTATTGCTATATGTAAAGCGGTGTATTTACCTTTGTCAGAAACTAGCAGCTCATTAAGGTTGGCATTTGCATCAATTAACATCTCTAATGCTTCTAGCTTATTTTCTGATGCAGCTACTATTACTGGTGATACATCTTTATTTAAGTTCACATCCGCGCCATTTTCAATGAGTACTCTAATCTTTTCAAGGTGATTATTGTAAATAGCATCAATCAGAGGAGTTGTATCATGAAAGTAATCGTCGTCATACAGAACATAATTACAGTCTGCACCTGCTTCTATTAATGTCATCATCATATCGGGTGAATCGTTGGGTGTGAGTTTTAGTTCTATTCCTGTTAAATTCGGATTTCCTCCCTTACTAATCAAATATTTTAACATCGGATGATTATTACGTTGTATTAATATATTAACTGCATCAGTAAGATTTATGTCTGCTCCGTTATCAAGTAACAAATCAACCAACTCATAATTGTCATGTATCACTGCATTGCTTAGAGGGCTAGTAAGTGTACCTGAACTATAATTAATATTAGCGCCATGACTAAGCATCTCTTTTATTAATTCTATCTTATTATATCTTACTGCTAGTGACAGAGGGGTATAAGTGTTGTTAAGATAACCTTTCAAAGCAATGTTCAAATTAACCCCTGCTCGAACTAATGCTAAAGTAACATCATCAAGTTTTAAGTGCATTGAATTGAAAATAGGTGGTATACCATTTTGGTTGAATTTGTTTACATCAACACCAGAAGCAATCACATCTAGGAGTAATCTTGTATCTTGGCTTTTTAACCCAATTTCAAATATTGCCATTTTTACAGCTTCATTTAAATCCTTTTCAAGAAATAACTTCTTTTCTAACTGAGATCTTATGTAGGATGCATTTTTATGATTAGAATGC
>JACKZZ010019129.1_pt1 | contig 11720 bp, 6 predicted proteins | sample 8027871 | NCBI WGS metagenome assembly JACKZZ01 (sample SAMN15724774, study PRJNA655200) | protist metagenome | isolation source: fluorescence activated cell sorting (FACS) single amplified genomes of... | place: USA: West Boothbay Harbor, Gulf of Maine | collected 2000-07-19
GTGTGGTCTTTCCCGGGAGGTGGTAAAGTATCCCAGTCGAGGTGGATACTGTCACTTGGATAAGGCATGTTGGTTCGTGTACTTTTTTATTCAAAATTATATCAAGTCGGAGTAAGAATAAGCACATCAAGTAGCCTCTTCTTCAACAGTAATAACCATGGAAACATGTGTTGGACGATTTGTGTAAATTTATGTTCCGTCTGGTTTAATAATACAAATCGAACATTATAAAATGGAAAGAGCCAATCGATACATCGATACACACCATACATACATCGCGATACGATGATGTAACTTGGTCTCCAGTAACCGGCCAGTCCACACAAAATCGTACGAGCGTAGAGCGTAGTTGGGTATCATTAGTGTTAATATTAGGGCTTATTTCTGTTTTATTCGATTTCTTTTGGCGCTTGATTGTTGATTGTTGATAAGTATTAGTAGCCCAGAAACGGAAACCCACCAGAAATCTAGGCATAGAGTGAGAGTTTGGGCACGCAGGAAGTTCTCGACACCACACGCGTTTTCATCCACGTAATCACAAGTTCACATTAATTTAGTTTCAGTGTTGCACTATGCTGTGAAAATACAAACGTAGAAATGTTCGTTTTGCTCCAGTCAACCACAAAGCAGAGGGATCTCATTGTGGCGTTAACTATTATTGCAGTGATAGTCGTGATTATTTGTGTTTGTTCCGTTGCTCTACGCTTCGTCTTTGGAGAACACGTGGCTGGACGAGTGCCACATGATAGAGTTTTGGAAAACGAACAATACGTTAGCCAAATCGAGAATGGGGAAGCCAAAATTGCCTCTAACTACATCTTTGATGCACAAGGACATAAGAGTGAACAGGGTGCCTTAGATGCCGCAGAACGATACGCCTCGGGGGTGTTCTAAGACAAGAAAGTCCTAGACCCTGCCCTCTGCATAACGTGTATAAAAAGTTTTTGGAAAATGTGAACGTGCATCAAAAAAGAGTTTTAAGATGTTGAATGGCTACCCCTTTCTTGCTTTTTCTGGGTTTACATCGTACTCAGCACGAATATTCAATAGTGAATCTGAATAGATGAAAATCGTCAAAACATGACTTATTGCTACATTTACGGCCTTCAGTTTTTCCTCTCCTCTTTCAATCATACGATTTTTGTTTCTTATTTTGCAAAACTACACTTCAATTCCAAATTATACCGAACGTAATAAAAGACGGAGGAAAATACTGACGGAGAAATTTGATTCAAGTGATGAACACTGTTTATGAACAGCCTACAGTTTTTTTACAGTAGGTACAGTATAATAAAAGACGTCTACTAGCCGTCGTCGAAACAAAATGGTACAGTTCTGTAATTGTATTAATTCAGCATTCGCTATTAATACCTTAATTAATACAATATCCGTTGATGTTCAAATGTCAAACGTACAACGTACAGGTATAATGATTGATGAGAGAAGAAGAATCGCATCAGCATTTTGGAGACCAAGAAATAAAAAGAAATGGAATCATTCAATTGAAACAGAGGCGACGAAAAATGAAAGAACGACGTGATTCATATATAATTTAACGCGCATCGCATTGGATTGTTTAAAAACTTTTTGAGCCGCTGGTATTCATAAAACGAGGTCGTCACTTGGCAATGTCGCTTTCCTAGGTGTTGCAAATGATAGTATTTAAGATAAACGGAGTTCTATTTTTTCACTACCGCTTCTTTTTATTACGGCATTGTTTCTAGGACTTCCTACGGTCCGCAATAAATGATTTTACTCCAAATAAACACACGCGATAGTGCAGTTGCAGGAATTATAATTGCTGTTTTGATTTGTGTTATATGCGTATGTGCAGTTTTTCTTCGGTACGTTTTCGGTGAACACGTTGCAGGTCTAGCGCCTGAACACCAGCCTGGCTTCAAACATCATCAAAGGTCTTGTGAGGACGATTCTACTGTGATTACGCAGGCATATTCAAGCAACCAATATCCGGTGTTTAAACCATACAATGGTAGACAGATTCGGCAGGATTATTCAATTCATGGTGGTGAAAGTGCGCTTGCCGTTTAAGATGTGTGATCCCAAGTTCACAATACAATACCCTTCCAATGTGTACAATGTGTGTGCAACCTTCTTCTCTTTTATTTTGTTTTTTTAAGAGGATATTTGTAAAGGTGTAAGGTAGTAGTAGTAATCTTACTAATATTTGTTTTCGTACAATTTTTGTATGATACCTATGATGGTGTCATTTTTCTTCTTCATTTTTGGCATTCGATGATTCCACAGACTTTTCGGCCTTCGCATTCCAAATGGCATACATGCTCGGACCTTTCCGCATTTCTAGCCGCTTCTTCAAAAGTTTTTTTTCCCGCCAAGCAACAGGATCGAACGCTTCCTTCGGTCGATAGCGCTTCTCCTCAGTAAACCTTTCTGTTTCTGGGTGGTTCTCTTTGTCATGCGGCGATTGCATTTGTAAACTATGAGCTACCAGCGGAGAGGAATTCAGCCCCTTTATGTGTCGATTCACTGCATTCTGAACAAGAACGTTCAAATCATCTTCAGACATGCTTTTCTTATCAACGAGATGATCGCCAGTTGCTGTGTTCGACAGCTCTTTTCCTGAAACCCGATGTGTTGGACTTCGGCGCCTGAAAACCGCCATGTTCGGTTTTCCTATTCTAAAGTTATAATCCGCTTTGGAATCATTATTTGGAGAATAAACAGGCATGAAAGTCGGCGAGTTCACTTTATCGTGGCCAAGAGGACTTAACTTCGGTTCAGAGTATTTCTGATCGCTACGAAACTCTATTCCGCTCGCTTGTCTTTTTTTGCTGTCCTCAGAGCTTGCTGAAAAAACTAGATTGTGTTTATCTAAATATTTCCCGATCGATTCTTTCAAAACGCCATGAAATTGATGCTCTAGACAATCGACTGATGATTTGTGTAGGACGTATAATGTAACATTTGTTATGGCGTGCACACTAGCTGTTCTATCCATTGAAGAGACCATTGCGATCTCGCCAAAATTGCTGCCGCGTTCCATGATAGCTAGTCGCTTTCCTTTCAACGAAACTAAACAACTCCCTTCGGAAATAAAAAACATCTCTTCTCCCTTCTCTCCTTCTCTCATGATAAAATCACCTCGCAAATAAATGGCATGGACTAAGCAACGAACAAGCTCTCGCAAATAATGGAGGGGTGCATCGCGGAAGAGTTCTGTTTTACCCAGCAATTGCCTTTTCAAGTAAAGATCAACTTCATCTCTTAATGCAGGTGAAAGATCTTTCAAAAATGGTGCTGGTTTTGCATCCGTTGTACGATGGGCGTCCCACATAAACTTATAATACTCTTGAACTCGGCTTTGCAAATCTTGCGGTAAATTCAAATTGCCCATACATTCGGCAACGCGTTCTACTTTTAATTCATATTGTGTCTTCGCATGGCTAAATTTTTGTACTAATACTGTGACCTCCCCAATGATAATGGCAATGACAACGATTCCAACCATCATCAGAACAGATGCATAAATATACTGCAAAGACGACTGTGGACGAATCCCATCCCCAATAATCATTAACAACGTGATGTAGAAGCTTTTAGCATATAAATACCCGGTTGGAACATCTTCAAAGGCAACGCTGACAGAATCAGCATAATGGTCTACTTTGAACCAATTTACATGATCCGGCTCGAGCGTATTCAAAAAAAACCACATACAGCACAGAAAGTGGACAACAAGGTAGCAAGATGCAAGGAGTTTAAGAAGCCTGCTGATGCGCTTGTACGATAAGTGTCGCTTAGAGTCTTCGTGGGCAGTCACGTGCTTTTCAATATCCTCGAGGATGGACAGCAGCTTGGTGGCTTTAAAAGTCTGAAGTAATCCACAGACATAACGGCTATTTCGTCTACAGACATCTAAACCCAGCAAGTTTAGAGGAATAGATGCAATGATGTCAAAAAACAGAAAAGACACATACTTTTTCAACTTTTCTTTATCTGCCACAGAATATTTTTCCATGGAAACATTTTGGGAATGAATTATGATTGCAGACAAATGTAACATATCCATGAAATAAAAGATTTCCGTGAAGTAAATCAGCACCCAAACGCTCTTATATATTAAATCTGGAATAAATGAAAATGAAAATAAACCACAAAACCAAGAAAATATTATGCAGAAAAAAGAAATTGAGTCCATTGTAACGCGCAAGGTACCAGATGGATTGTACATCCATTTAACCAAACTGTAGTAGACAACATTGAAGCCCATACTTGCCGTTTTTTGCATCAATGGATCGCCGTCCTTGAGCCTCGTCCTGAAACGGTCTAAAAGTTCTTGGTGGGAAGTTTCTCGGCGCTCTCGGTCAAGACGACGATTTCTTGCGTCCTCTTTAGCGTGTTTAAACTTATTAACCAGCTTCATTTTCATTTTCATTGTACGCCACTGTTTTTTAGCTCGCCTTGAAACACTTTCCGTTCTTACCGGCACTGACTTTGAGCCGTTAGTCTCCAAACCTTCATTTCCGAAATATTGGATGTGTGACTCACGGCGTTCTACTTGTGGAAGGTGGAACTCTTCTGCCATTTTCTTCCTTTAAATTTGAAAGGTATTGTAATCCAAATCTATTCTACCTTCAAAATGTGCACTGTCCTAGTCACAGTACTACAACACAAGTTGTGACGAATGTCAGAGTGAAAGCGGTGTAGGCAGCGATGCTCGTTCGTCTTGGGCTCGGTCGGACGAGAAATTTTCGTATGAGCAGCTGAAATGTTTTTCCACAGTGATCCATTATTTGCCCAGAGCGATGGAGTCCTCTCGAAGCTCGTTTGTCGTGGGTATGTGCATGTACGGCGGCGTATAACCCTCTGTCAGCAATAAGCAGCGAGATTATCCAATACGAATCAATTTAAATTAGCTAATGCGAATACACGATGAAAAGCTGAAAAGCTGAAAGCCGTTATAATATTAATACACTACGAAGAAACAAAACTTGGCATTTTATTATATCATTGACTATCAGTATAATCAGTACAGTGGCCTTTTACAACTGACGATAATAATGCCGTCGCTCGTCGAAGTGATCGAATAAAGTAACTTCAGCCGCATCGCACCCCGTGTCGAAAAGATACCCGATACTGTCATGCATGTGCAGAGGCGCTCACACGAACAATGAGTAGTGCAGTTCTCCGACCGTCCAGTTTTCTTTCACAAAATAATCTGGAGTTGGGTGATGCCAACTATTGAAAGACCAAATATTGTATGTCAGAGAAAGGTGAGCCTGCTGTCCCCTATAACGTTGCGACACCTGGGGTCAATAAGCACAGAGACGCAGACACCGCTGGGGAGCAAATCGGTAGATTCCGAGATTACCCTTTGCCATGGGAGCTATCGAAAGGAACATCCATAGATCGCGTTGCCGGTGTTGGCCGGGTTTCGATAGCATTTCGTGCAAAGACTGGCACGGAAGCACCATATAGCGACACTTTTGATTTGGTCCACCGCATGGGTTTGCAAGTTCAGTCATTAACACGGGCAGCTAATCTCGACAAGCCTGACCAAGCTATACAATTATTGACGAAGGATGATATTGAAAGTTTTGGAAGTGATTGGAATGGTACAATTGCGCAAAAAAATCGTCCACCTTTTTCTATATCTGATGTTTTTTCTTCGAAGTCATCCATTTCCAATGCATCTTCCTTTATACCAGTACAGTTTAATCCCACTAAATTCGAAGAAGACCCTGACAGCGAGTGCGACTCTGACGAAGACTGGGACACTAGTGAATGGGGTCGTCTGGAGATTCAAAACTCTGTAAAATCACTATTAGAAACCATTGAAAAATGCGATTCTGACAAGGTTCCAGGACTAAAGCGGAGGAAACTTGCGATCGGTATGCTGATCAAATTAGTGAAGAAGCACGTTTCGGCTTTAGAATACTTAGAGGGTGGTATGGAACGTTTGATGGAAAAGGCTCTTCGCAACGCAAATCAAGAGCAAACAACGGAGACGAAAAATGTAGTTCCCGCACTGGCAAGTCTTGCAGCTGTGCCGGCAGTGGCAACTAAAATAAGCACTTTAAATGGGTCTATTAAGACTATTAAATGTATGAACCAAGCGATAAATTTGGCGGTCAGCTTGGTGCAAAGCATGTTTCGGCATCATGAATACGTCGTAAAGAAATCCCACATGTTCCCTCCCGCAGTACGAGCCCGAACGAAAGCTATGCAGCTCATGCATATTCATGAAATCAAGGAGCAGTTCAAAATGGTGAGAAATACTCCGACGGGAGGTGACGTTCCAGATCATTTAGCGTACGACTATTGTCGCTTGTTGTATAATTTGACTCGTCCTTCACGTGGTCGTGCTGGCAAGAAAGAATGTACTCTGGTGAAGAGATATGGGGGTATGGTGGCTCTGGTTCGATGTTCTGAGTATGGTTCCAACATCACTCGATCCATGGCATGTAAAGTTATGCGCAATTTAGTGTTTTACTCGGAGCTCAGACTCCCTCTTCTCCACGCGGGTGGTTGCAGCGCATTATCGTTGCAACTTTTGGCAAAAAATATCCAGGATCAATATAATGCAATGGAAGTTTTAGATATGTGCGCGCAACGTTGTTTTGCCACTAAGCATGAGTCGACGGAACGGCCCAATCTTTATGAATCATGGCGTCAACTATGCCGAAGTTGTAATGCGCGCTGTGGAAAGACTTGTCAGCGTCCGGAATATGAAGCCGCGCGGCTCATAGGCTCAGATTCTGTTCTTAATACACTATTTCGATTCTTACACACGCATGACATCACGAAACGGTTCGGGTCTTTGATGTTATTGCACAAGTTGGCTGCCGGTCCTGGTGTCAATGCTGTAGTTGCCAGCGCATGTCTAAGGCGTAAGCGCTCGGGAACGTTGTATATAGAGGCATTAGAAGGACGCGGTCTCCCAAACATGGACGATCTTGGTGCGATGGATCCTTATGTAAAATGTAGATTACGCGCGCCGCCCCAACAAGATATAATCAAACAGACCAATCCAGCACTTGATGCGGGTGGTGACTGTAAGTGGACTCATGAACACAACAATGTAATGCGCTTCCGTTATGACGTTCATGCCCACGACACTGACATATTGCTAGAGTATGCCTCGCAATATTGGAAAGAAAAACAAGTAGCTGAAGAAGATCCATTCTTAGATGATGAAATAAAAATGGTTCCGCCTGGGCGCGTTCGATTACACGTTCAAGTCATGGATTTTGATCAAGTTGGAGAACATGACTTATCTGGAGAAACTGAAATCGATATAACTGAGGATATTGGAATGTCTCTAATGAGTGACACTCGTTGGCTTTCTTTGGCCCCCGAAACCGTGATATTGCACCAAGGTGACACTGAGCCAAAAGTTCACAATGGCTGTTACGGTCCAGGTGGCGAAGTTCGTGTACGCATCACTTTCATCGCTGATGGATCGTCCATTGCTTCGGAGCCGCATTCTTCACCATCTCATATTTCAAGAGAACGGCGTCTTCGAAATGCGCGCAAGGAGAAAACACAAAAGAAAGGAGCGAAATTGTGGGGGAAATTGCAAGATGACTGGCGCCATCAAGAAAAAAAGTGTCGCCCATCTGGACAGGAAGGTATTATTGGAGCAATGTTATCAACCGAGCCAGGCGAAGGCGTTGCGGCTCTATCGATCTGGCAAAACATGGCACGCCTGGAGGAAACGAGATCGCAGATGATTTCAAGTGGAGGTGCATTAGAATCTTTACTTCCGTTGCTTTACCAAAGTCTCGGGACCGGCAATGATCCTGAAGTTCTTGGATTTGAGTTATTAGATGCGTTGGATAATTTTCGCAACCGCTGCGAGTATATAGCAAAGCCTATTCACACTGACGATTATGTATTCGTTCGAATATTGGCTGCAACTGTTGTGCTAGCCGGCAAGCCGATGCCAAGGGAAGCTGAAAATGTCGATTTTGGAATGTCTGACTCTGAAATTGCTGATGACTTGAGACAAGAATTGATAGAAATGCTGAGCAGGCCTAGTGGGGTTGGTCAAAAGATTGCACTTCGCTTGAAACAAATACAAGCCATTCCACATCTATTGAGGTTTCTAACAAATGGCGAATGCTGTGGCGAAGAGAAGAAGCTAGTAGAAACTTCAATGGGTGGATCCCTTAATTTAGATTCTTATGTGTCTGCTTTTGATGTGAGGAAAGGAGATATGTTAATGCGCAAGAGGCATGAGCGACGCCGAATGAGCGCATACATTTTAGAACAACTCGCAGCGCACAAAGAAGTTGTACCCATTCTCAATGCTCCGCATGTAGTAATTTTTTTGATTCGTGTTATTCAAGAAAATTGGCTTTATCGAATGTCCGGCGAGTTTCATCATTTAGATGGTGTGTACCGTGCCATGTATCAAATCAGCTCTCGGTCAGCATGCCGTGCCCTGAGCTACATCGCAAGAGATACTTTGAGTCAACCACTGTCTCGTCACGAAGTGGCAAACTCTGTACTGCAAATGAGCGCTTTACGTGACATAACGGCTTTGGCAAGCTTGCCTGTAGATGCGAAAGAACAAGGGCAAGATGGTGGCAAGGGGTACGCGTTAGACGTTGATACAGCTCAGGCAGCAGTCGAGCTGCTAGGTAGTATTGTGCCTCGTGTAAACGAAGGCCTCGCGGACGAACAGTTATTAGAAGTGGAAGCAATGAAAGCCATTCAAATCGGTGCACCAGATGGGAAAGCTCTCGTGATTATGGCGAAGGAGAGCACGCCAGTATTATCAAATATTATTCAACTGGCAGGCGTTCCTAAGGCGGACGGGAGTGGAGTCCGTCACCCGCATTTATTGAACGCGACTCTTTTTACAATTTCTCGTATTGCTTGTACCAGCCAAACTGCAGATGCTGTTCGGCTCGCTGGTGGTGTTAAGAAATTGACGTTTCTTGTTCCACCACCACCCCGACTAAACGAAGAATTTAAACAACCCCGGTTGGTCGGTGGAGACTATCGCCCGCTTGGTGCTTCTCTTGTCAGCTCCGCACACGAAGAATCGCGATTATTGCGGATGCTTCCCCCAACTATCTACACTTTGCTGGCATCTCTAGCCCGCAGCCGCAACGCCACTGAAGACATGTGTGCATACGGATTTCTAGAAAGGGCTATTGAAAGATTCTTTACATTGACCAGTTACCATCACGTTGACTTAAAATCATGGGGAGAGATTGCTCTTTTCTTCGCACGACTGTCACGGGGTGGAAAAAACGTCAAAGGTTATGGCTCGGTTAATGAAGTTTTGATGAAATGTAATGTAGCACAAAAACTTTACCAAATGGCTATACCAGACCATATTCAACACCGTCGAGTTCGACTTCATGCTTTAATTGCATTGGTCAATATGTCTCAGGACCCACTATTGTGCACCCCGCTGATGATGGGTACGAGAGTTACTGTCCCACTTGCATTGGACATAGCAACGAACTCGCGTGAGAGCATTTCCAATCGTCGCCAGGCACTTTTAATTCTTCGAAACGTCGCTGCATTTCCCGACAAAAAATATCACTCAGACTTAATTGATGCAGGAGTCATCGAGCCTTTGCAAGCAATTGGTCGAAATTTTACAGCGGAAGTTGAGCAACGCCAAGACGGCACCACTGTCAAGAAGGTTCACATCACATCTAACGATGCTGATTCTTCTGTCGAATCGATGAGTATTCCGACTCTAGGGCAAATAGCTCGTGATATCTTGGAACGTCTTGGGCACGCCATGGACACGGGTGAAACCCACAAAGTTGGCGACAGCCTGCGGGTGGGACCGTTTGGAATCGAAGTCGACACACATTGGATTCCCCTGTATCTACGAGATACCAAAGATGGGGTCGAAGAAGCAGATGCTCGAAGAAATCTTGGCATAAAAAATATTGATCTGTACAAGTACGATCCTGTTTCTCAAAAAAACGTGCCTCATTTTTTGATGAACAAGGTAGATGGTGGGGATCAATTTTACAATCAGTTGCACAATGTAACCGTAGAAGACGACGAAGTGCTGAAAAATCCCGACATTTCTTTAATAAACACAGAGAAGCGAAAGAAAAAGAAAAAAAGGAAACCAAAACAAAATTTTAAAACTCAGAGCCCAGAAAAGCTTTACGTAGAGAGGTACGGGAAAAGTAGAAGCGACCAAGGTTCAGGTGGCTTCTTTGCTTGCGGTGTACATAACTGTGCATACATTGGGAAGACGTATGCTCACTTGAGCCTCCATTGTGCACTTTCACATTTTTGCTCCCATTATGATATTCCTATTACGAGCACTAGGTCATACAACCCAGCTGACGAAGTTTTCAGACGGAAGCTGCCAAAATATTCGTTAGCACAGTCATCCATCATGGACACTCCGATCAGTCGGTGGAATTTTCCGTCCAAACAACGAATAATGGATGACAGTATCAGCTCAGCTACGCGCCCACTACTTTTAGACCCAATATTTTCTCCTACTGCTCCGCTCAATACTTGCAGTCCTTCTGTGGGAACGAAGGAAGGAAAAAAAGAGGAGCGTCTTCGGCGGCAACGCGAACGTAATGTTCGGCGCACAGAGAAATTACCGAACATGGTCGAAGTGCAGCATATTACGCGAGTACATGGCCACGAAGTGACGGTTAAACATATGAAGCTGAAGACACCACCAGCTGAAACATCATCCATTCTTAACATTTTTGCAACTCGAAAGAAGATGAAGATGAAGAAGTCTTTAAACACACTGGCATCTGAAGATACTTGTGCAGCTGGCATCCATATGGTCCTGAATCACCGACAGGCCAGCACAGCGATAGGAAAACCAGCTCATCGTCCAATAGAAGTGCAGACGCCATCCATAGAACTGGGGATGGTAAAAAGCAACGTGGACGTCGCATTGGTATCACCTCTTCGTGTATACAAGAAAGATCGAGGGCGAAAGAAGAAGAAATAGATGCCATTGAAAATGCGGACCATGCAAGAGTCCGGCCGCCTATTTCACATAATTTTGTATGGCCAGACATCTCATGGTATGCTTTTTTATACATGGTGTCATTGAGGACGGTAGGAACTTCCCGCTGTACTAGACATGTTATGCTTATTCTTAGAAGTGAGGCGATGTGTACCGGTGTCTACAACAGTTGCATTTATGATCACAGTCAATTTGTCTGAACAGTGCTGCTTCTCGTCTTCTTGCCATTTCCGACAGAAACGAATCCGATACTGATTACACCCTGACTAGTTTACTGAGCGCAAGAGAGGCCATTTAAAAAATATCATCAAGCCACTTATCCTCAGAAAAGCAATCAGACTGTCAGCTGACGCAGGACGAGACCCCGTTAGAATACACAGTTAATTAAGATGGAGATCATTTTTCCTTCGGATGTAAAATTAGAACCCGTGAGCGTGATTAGTTCAGCTTATTTCAGAATATCCGAATCAATTTTTTTGTCTACGGTTCGTCGGCGTCTTCCGTTTGACTTCTTTTGTTGTTGCCTCATCCATTATAATACTTACATAAATAGTAAGGCTGTATTTAATTAAACACTTCCTGTCTCAAATATCAAATTAACTAAAATCAAATCAAAATCAAATTACTAATACACTCTAAAATAAAAAAAACAAAATATATATAATTTAATAATAAATAGTAAGGCTGTATTTAATTTATGTATGTATGTATTTAATATATATAAATAGTATATTGGCTGTTAAGTTATTTACTTTTT
>JACKZZ010012666.1_pt1 | contig 11717 bp, 3 predicted proteins | sample 8027871 | NCBI WGS metagenome assembly JACKZZ01 (sample SAMN15724774, study PRJNA655200) | protist metagenome | isolation source: fluorescence activated cell sorting (FACS) single amplified genomes of... | place: USA: West Boothbay Harbor, Gulf of Maine | collected 2000-07-19
ACTTCGACCGTCTCTCTTCCCCGGGGAGGAGGGGGGGAGGATGAAATTTTTTATAATAATTAGTCGACTTTGGTCGCTCCTCGTTTGTGTTGATAAGACTTTTTCATTATATTTGGCCCTTTGTACAGAAAGATGTGGAACTCCGGAAAGGTACATGTCGAATCACAAGATCGACACCAACGTCAAAACAGCATCCCTCCCACCCTCCAAGCAAACTTAACAAATAAACACACCGGACGCCGGACGCTCACAAAAACATATGCATACACATACATTGTGTACACCCGCCAATTCAGCAGGCGCGAAACACTCATCACATACACACATACACACATACCCCACACATTCCCAAAACTCATGTGTTCTCTCCTGATCTCCCACTCACAAAGCTTTGGGCGATTGTGCACTCGCGGCGTAACGTACATGCAAGTCTATCACAGAATAATAATGTTTAGATCAAAAATCTTTTAAAAACAGAGTTTGCCTGTTAAGACAAAAATATTTAAATATACAGCGTCACCACCTCCGCCTCTTTTTCTTCTCTCTCCCCCACCTTCACCGCCCTTCTACTTTCTACTCGTTCTCTTGTAAACATCCACCGGCTCATCTTTTTCGCCGTCTTCTGTGCCGTCCTCGTACTTGTCGAAGTCGATGAAGAGGTATCCGGCAGGGTGGTGGCATAGAAGGGAAATCTAGGAGCGGGAGGAGGACTGCCACTGGCGGGAGAACCTTTTCCTTTTCAGATTTCTTTGCCACTACCATCACTCTCCCCAACGTCCTCGCCACTCTCCCGCCGGGTTCTTGCAGACCCTCCTCCTCTTCCTCCTTCCCCGGCAGCTCCTTCCCCAGCAGCCTCTACACCCTTTCCGACTACAGCTTCACCACGTGCCAAAAGGTCGTCGCCTGGTCGGTGGGAGCCGTCACCATATCCTGGTTGTGGCATGCTCGACCGCGAACCCATCCCCTCATCGTTTCCAGTGAGAGAGAGATATGACGGAGTGGAACTGGATGCGGCCGGAGTTGCGGCATGGCGGACCAGTACCATCTCCATCCTCGACATGTTGCCACCACTCGGATCGTCACCCTTCTCCATTGGGGCTAATTTATCCAATGTTTTCCTGAAATGCGCAAGTTTTCCCTTGACGGCGATGCCGAGCTTTTGACAAAACACGACGATGTAGACAAAAAAGAAGGTGAAGAACGCCAGACTGATCAGTACACTCACTGCCTGGCGGAGGTCCGTGGATCCGCCGGTCTCGACAAAGAGAAACTGACCGAAGAAGAAGATGCAGAAGGAGCAGCCGAGCGACAGAGACTCCATGCGGTTCATTCGGGGAATTTTGAATGGCTGAAAGATCAGGTGGCTAATGATAGCCATCACAACCAATAGGATGACCAGAAGTGCCTGGATATGAATCACATCGGAAAAAAAGACGGCCACGGTGACCAGAACCACCTTGCGCGCCATGATGACGACTTCCCAGTAGTAACGATCATCCTTGTATCCTGCGAACAGGAATGCGTACTTCAGCTGCACGCGTGCATCATTCCGTAGCTTGTGTTGATTTCGGAAGAGCAGGAAGAAGCCGAGCGCAGGAATGCCAATCACGTAGAAGATGAGCATCGGCAGAGTAGTTAACGCGAAATACCGGAGGTGTGCCCCGTGATAGCACCGCTGAGAAAGGTCAGCCAGCAAGAAGCTGCTCACATCATCTCCCAGATTCACACACCGCATCATACGGAACGTTGCCAGCGTAAGTGACGGGTGGATGATGAACAGGACTAGGCACACCGATGCCACGCACATGTCGCGAATCTGCTGGTGGCTCCAGGCCTTGTCCTTTCTGACTCTGTAGATGTTGACGAGGCTGAGGATGGCAACGGCGAGGAGAACACTGACGAGAGGGATCAGGGCGAGCACGAGCGACTTGACGTACACGGGGCGAATTTGCCCACTGTTTTCGGCGACGAAGCAGTCGGTGTTTACGAGGGAAGTTCCGATGTTGATAGTTGCATGCTGCATGTCCAAAAGACCCTTCGCGAAGGCTGGCCAATCATACTCGAGGGATGCCGCGACGGCATTGAACTGTATGCCTGAGGTAAAGAGCTTGAGTACGATGGATGCCTCGCTCTTGCCTGCGCTCGAGGTGCGCATGTTGAACGTAACGAACAAAGCGAAGAAGATGCACGTGCAAATGACGGCAAGAAAGAGCCGACCGGCATTCCAAGACTTGCTGGGACATGGCGTGCACTCGTGCGGGCCCGAGCTCCCGTAACCCGGTGCGCACTGGTTGCATAGCATGCCCGTGTAGCCTTCTGCGCAGTTGAGCATGGAATTCGATGCACTAGTATTATTCACAGCCTCGCAGGCTTTTGGGTTGGGGCAGCGGTAGAAGCGATACATTCCCTCTCTACCTAAACCCCTTGACCACCCCGCCTTTGCCTGCACATTCTCGAGCGTGGTTCCCGCATCTTCACAGGCAGCGCCATCCGAGCAGGCAAAGCACAGAGGCGTCCATGTTAAATTAGGGTTATTACTTTTCCACCGATCCAGCTGCTCCTTCATTTCGTCCTCCATTCCTTGACGTTGCTCGTCACTCATGAGGTCAAAACGATCAGGATGGACTAGTAAATAATTGTTGCGGCAGACGCACGTGTTCATGCCCGAAATGTCCGTAGCCGTCACGTTTGTATCAATGATACTGCGTGGGACGGCATTGCCCCAGCAAGGAAGGCAGTCTTGAAAAGGTGAAGGAGTGTACGTGGTTATGCACTCCCCACATCTGGCAGCGCCTGCCTCAGGGGCACTGCTGCCTGGATTACACACGGTACAATTGGATCTGCCGCCTACGCCATCGGTGGACCTCCCCATACGACAGATGTTGCACTCTGCCTGGCCCGTAATGTTAGTATACTGTCCAGCAGGGCACTGGTCGCACTGCTTCTGACCTTCTCGGTTTTGAAACTTTCCTTTCTCACACGGGCTGCAATCGTTCTCGCCCGCGGAATCCTGGTACTTGCCTTTCTCACAGGGATAGCAGCCGTCTTTGTTTTTGGGAGAGTAGGTGCCGGGCTGGCATTGGGTGCAACTTCCGGTTTCCAAGTCACTAGTCTCGCCTTCTTTGCACCTCCAGCACTCGCCAGATCCCAAGTCGCTCGAGTACCCATTAAGGCAGCGGTCACACTCGAGCTTCATTGTATGATTCGCGAAGTTGCCAGGCTTGCAGGCCACACACTCATTCTGCCCGGTGCTCGGCTGCACATGGCCGACATCACAGACAGCGCACTCGCTCTGGCCGTTCAGGGCATTTGCTCGCCCTACCGGACACAACGAGCAGGCGACACTAGCAATGGAGCTGGCGAAGCGGCCAGGATCGCATAGCTGACACTCTTTAGACCGTCTGGTGGGGTTATAGGAACCTGGCTGGCATGCAAAGCAGATCGCTTGCTTCCCCTCGCCTTGGAAGAACCCCGGTTTGCACTCTTCGCACTCGGCCTGTCCTGTCTTGTTGGCTGCTCGACCCACCGCGCACTCCTGGCAGGTGGCTTCGCCACCTTTGTGTGTGCATGTGTGTGCGTGCGTGTGTTTATGTGTGTGTTTGTGTGTGTGTGTGTGTGTGTGCGTGTTTGTGTGTGTGTGTGTGTGCGTGCGTGCATGTGTGTGTGTGGCACCTGGGCTGAAAGTGCCCGGCGAGCATAGTGCACACTCGGTGCTTCTCTCCTCGGCAGCGACGGTGCCGGGACTGCAGACCCGACAAGCCTTTTGGCCTTCTTCATCAGAGAACCTGCCCTTGGGACAACTCAAGCATTGGTCCTGACCGTTTGCAGACTGGTACGTCCCTTTTGGACAGGTCAAGCATTGAGAAACACCTCGAATAGTCTGGGCGCGGCCAGCAGCGCACGGCGTACACAACAGTTTCCCCGTCGAGTTAGTGTACGATCCTGGAGTACAAGGCACACACACAACCGTACCGTTGGCTGCGCTTGCATAACCTTGCGGGCAGGGCTCGCACGAGCTTTGACCAGGAAGAGGTTGCTGCTCACCCGGGCCGCAGGCAGTGCACTCAGTGTTTCCCACCCCCACGGAAAACCGGCCAGGTGGGCATGTGACACATTTGCTCTGCTCCCTGGCATCTTGGTATTTTCCCGTTTCGCACTGCTTGCAGGCAATTGACCCAATATTAGCGTTGCTGTAAGTGCCCACCTCGCAAATGTCGCACTGGATCTCGCTTGCATTCTGAGCTATGCTGCCGCCGGTACAAGGCTCGCACTCAAAGCTGCCCTCGGTTTTGGCGACGGAGCCGGGTGAGCATGGAGTGCATTCTGCCTGACCCTCCAAGGACTGAGAGCGCCCGCGAGGACACTTGAGGCAGCCACTCAGGCCTTGTCCGGGACCATACCTGCCTGGAAAGCAGGCGGCACAAGCAAACGCGCCGCGATCGGCGGCGTACTTTCCGACGGTGCAATCGGTGCATGCCACTTGTCCAGCTGCGTTGGCGTATTTGCCTGCAGTGCAGGTTTCACATGCTGAAGCGCTGTAGTTGCCTGTGAATGTACCTTGGACGCAGTCGGAGCACGTAAAAAGGCCATCAACCGCGGCGTAGCGCCCAGGGGTGCAAGGGACACACTCTGCCTTCCCCTCACCAGGCTGCACTTTGCCAGCTGGGCACAAAGCACAGGATGCAGTGCCTTTAACCGGGGCCACGCGACCTGCGGTGCAATCACTACAAGCTGTAGAACCGGCGCTAGAGGCCTTGCCCGCCTGGCACTCGCTGCACTGTACCAGCCCTGGCAACGCGGCAAAGGTGCCGGGACTGCAGGGTTCGCATGAGGCAGACGCGGTTTTGTTTTGGTAGGAGCCCGCTTTGCACTCAAGACAGACGACGGTACCTGCGCTGGGCGCATACCTGCCTTCGCTGCAAGCAGAGCAAGCGACCCAACCTCCGGCAACGCCCTGATACTGACCTTCCTGGCACAGATCACACGCGGAGGAGCCGGCGAGGACTCGCGAGACAGAGCCTGGCGGGCAGCTGGTGCATAAAGCAGTGCCATCAAACGCGCTGAACCGCCCGCGAGAGCACGGGGAGCAGCTGCTCTGGCCCGCATGCTTCTGGTAACTGCCAGGTGAACATGGCGTGCACTTGTCACTCCCTTCCACCGAGTAGGAGCCAGTAGGACAAATGCTGCAGGACGACGCTCCCTCGCCCGAGAAGTAGCCCGCGCTACAATTCGTGCAGGTACCCGCACCGATGAAGGGGCTGTACTTTCCTGCCAAGCATATGCGGCAGTCGCTGCGCTCGGGGTTTGGCTCCTCGCCCGCGTCACACAGAAGGCAGGTGGGCGAGCCGGTGGTCGCTGCAAACGAGCCGACTTCGCAGTTGAGGCAAGCACTTGCCCCCGGCTCGCTCGACTGGCCTGCACTGCAGTCGAAGCAACCCTCTAAAGCCGTGCGATTTGCAAACCTCCCCGCAGGGCAGTCGAGACACTCACTAAGACCTACGCTATCAGCATAGCGCCCAGTGGCGCAATCAGCACAGGATGCAAGACCACGGGAGTTGCCGTATCTCCCCAACACGCACGCTCGGCACTCGGTGGCGTTGCGTGTATCACTGTAATAGCCCACGGGGCAGTCTTGGCAGACGACGGAGCCTTCCGCCCCAGCGTACTTGCCTTCTGCGCATGAAAAGCACTCGGTGCTGCCTAAGAGGGAGGTGGAGTAGCCCTTGCCGCACGCTGCGCAGGATTTAGAACCAGCCTCCTTTGCGAAGGTGCCTGCGTCACACAGTAGACACACCTGCTGGCCGCCTTCTGGCATGTAGCTGCCAGCAGCGCAGTCGGTGCAGCCAACGAACCCGGAGACGACGTCGGAATACTTGCCTGGTGGGCACTCGAAGCACTCGGCTAGACCTGTCACGTTGGAGAAGCGGCCACTCGAGCACTCTGAGCACTCAACAGCGCGGCTAGAGTCTGCGTAGGTACCTGCAGGGCAGGGGGTGCAGACAGTTCCCCCTTCCTCACTGCTGAAGGTGCCGGCATCGCAGGCCGAGCAAGAGACCGTGCCGTTGGAGGCAGTGCCACGACCACATCGCAGGCAAGCGGAAGAGCCCGGGAACTCGGCGAAGGATCCCGCAGCACAGGGCTGGCAAGTGGCAGATTTAGGGCTACTGGAAAACCGGCCTACATCGCAGCTCTGGCATCGTACGTTACCCACACCCTCGGCAAACTTACCAACCGGGCACTCAAGACACAAGGCTGCACCACCTAGCGAGCTGTAAGAGCCAGCGCTGCACTCGCTGCAGGAAGTGGGCCCGTTGGCGGCGCTTGCCACGCTGTAGTTCCCACTGGTGCAGAGAGTGCACTCTCCTGCACCAGCGCGTGAGAAGCGCCCAGAGGGGCAGTTCGAGCAGATCAGAGATCCAAGTGCGCGGTATTTGCCGGCTACGCACTCTGCACAACTGCCGTCAGCAGCCGGGGCCTCGCCTTCGCTACAGTCCACGTAGCCGACGGTCAAGTTAGTGACCACAAAGGGACCACCGGCCTGCAGCACGATGACCTCGTTGGCATCCCCGGAGCCCGCAGGGAGTTGGAACTCGATTTTCAATGAATCGAAGCTCACAAGCTCACACGGCTTGCCGCCTACCAGCACGCTCGGCTTCTTGTTGCCGACGCCGAGGTCTGCGCCGAGTAGGGTGACGATATTGCTGCCACGCCGGGCGCATCCCACCACCATCGCGTTGCTTGACGCAGCAGCGGTGTCGCAGCCTGTGATGGCGGTGACGGACGGCTGGCGGTAGCTAACCAGTTCCTTCGGCTGAGAAAACTGAGCTCCGACAACCACGCTCACGGAAACGTTGGATCCCACACCAGGAGGCAAGCGACAAGTGAGTGCCGTGGAGTTGATAAATGCGACTGAAGTGCAGACTTGGCTTCCGATACGGGACGACAAGGAGAGAGCTCTAAAGTTCTTTCCTCTGATGGTGATCACGTCATTACCAGTGGTGCTGCAGTTTTCCACTGCGATGCCGTTGTTGGCGCAAGAAGTGGAGCCCCCAGTGGTCACGGACACAGCCTCTACAATGGGCTGTTGGGGGATTTCCACAAAGTCCGTGCACATACCTGGCTTTGCTTCCTGCCCTGCTACCGTGAGTTGAACACTAAAAAGGCCGCCACTAGAACCACCGGTGAGCGTACACGATATAACCGCTGAGTTTGCGCTCGCATTCGCCGAGAGCGGGCTATCGAAAATCTGAAGAAACTCGCACTTCACTGATTCATTTTCGTTTGATTCATTTTCGTTAATCTTCTTCAGGTTAACAGAAACAAGGGCCGGGTCTTCGCCAACATTTTTGGCCTCGAAGAAGAGCCGCGAAGCAAATGTAGCCTCAAAGCGGTCACTTCCTAATAGATTCAGCCCTCCGCGAATGGTATTCGGCACACACTCAGGTGGCGGGTACCGCACCATGTCAACGCTCTCCCTGGACAGCGGACCTGGGACACCGTCAATTGTCGTCTTCATCACAAAATTAACGGCACCAACGCCGCCAGCCGGTACGGTACAGTTTAGAGTAGAGCCAGTAAGGCTGTCTTCGAACTGTGGGTCAGTGCAGACGAGTGATCGTTCCTCGAATGCTTGTCCGGGCAGACCCAGCCGTACCTCCACTAATCCCCCTATGACGCGATTCTGGACACCCAGAACGGCAGTATTCTTTCCGAGCACAAGGTCGACGAATGTGGAGCCGGGTTCTGCCTCCAGGCCCTGGATGCGGAGCGTGCCCGATTGGAAGCGAGGGATTGCATAGCTCACCGCACCTGTGAGGGTGCCTTCTTGGCCAGGCTCAGTGGAAATGGTCACGTCTAGGTCCACGCCACTGACGCTCTCAGCCAGCGTGCACACCACAGCGTAGTGCAGCTCAGCTGGGTCGCTCGCCCTGGGGTTGGTGCAAGAACTGTCGCCGACTGTCACAGTGAGACCGCTGTAGTCGGACCCAAAGTTTCTGCCTCTTATAGTGATATTAATTTCGTGAAAGAGGCTGCAAGAATCCAGGCGACTGGAGTTGGTTTCGATACATCTTGTGTCAGACTCGCTCAGCGACGATATATTAGGTGCTTGGTAGTTGAGCTCAAAAAACCCGGTGGAGGGCTGTCCGCCAACTGTCACAATGATTTGTTTCCCAATCCCAGTGCCTGCCGGTGGCGTGAAGTTTATCTCATTCACATCCCCTGAGCTTAAGCTCGTAATAGTACCGCTCATTCCACCCACGGTGACGCTGATGCTGCTGGCGTCTTGGCCGAAATTTCGGCCGCGCACAATAATGTTGGTGTCGCCAGTGGAAGGAACCAACAGGGGGCTAACAAAGATAAGGACGGGCGCGAAGTAAGAGAAGAGCTGCGAGGCGGTGTCTTGCTTTCCATCCGCCGTGACCGTCACAGTCAGCCCCTTGCCCCCTCCTGCCGGTACAGAGCACTCGATCTCGTCGTCAAACTGATGTTTGGTAATACTGCAGACCTTCCCGCCTATGGCTACCTTTGTGTCTCCTCCCACCGGAAAGTTGCCTCCTGTCACGGTGAGCATGTCGCCGCCAGAGGGAGCAGCTGACAAAGGAGCAACGGCGGTGATCGTAGGACCATCATAGGTGATGTTAACGCCGGCACTGAAGGATCCACTGTCGTGCTCCACGGTGACATGGACCCTGCCCCGCCCGGCGGGCAGGAAGCACTCGATGTTCGTGGGCGTCCAAAGTTGAATAGCGCACTCGGCGCTGCCTACATACACTTTGCCGGTCACAGTATAGAAGTCAGTCCCCTGGACAGTGAGGGAGACGGCGCCCTTCGGGTTGGTTGGCAAAGATGGCGCCTGCACAGAGCTAATTACAGGTACACTGTAGCTGAACACTGCACCAGCCTCATTGCTTTGGCCCCCTACCGTGATGAGCACAGGCAGGCTCTGACCAGTGCCACCCGCAGTAATGCACTCTAGCCAAGTGTGGTTGTGGCTGGAAACTTCGCACAATACGCTTCCGAGGGTGACGAGGGGGGTGGACACTCCAAAGTTCGCTCCCGTGAAGCTAATAACGTCACCACCGGCGGTCGGGAAGGGACCCGCGGGCCACCTGTCAATGACAGGCCGGACGTAGCTGAAAGTGATGTCGGTGTTGCTCTGCACGCCGGCGAAGCTCGTCAGCTTGACAGGGAGATTGCGGCCTTGCCCCGCGGGCACGCTGCAGCTGATAGAACGCCCCATGGAGAAGACACAAACCTCGGCAGAAAGGCCGCCGAAGTCGACGGAGCCTTCTTCCAGGGAGTAGCCTTCGATCACCACGGTCTCACCGCCTAGCGTTGCGCCTTCACTCGGCGTGACGGAGGTGATGGTGGGAGGGGCATAGACCCAAGTCCTCATTTCGAGGTTGCTCTGGCCTTCAAGTGTGATCTCTACGGCTGCCATGCCCGATCCCGCTGGGGTAGTGCAGATGATTCGTGCATAATCGACATCCACGATTGTGCAAAGTTGCTCACCCACCATGACTGCTACAGAAGCATTGCCGCCTTTGAAGTTCCGGCCGTTGATGGTGATCTCATCGCCACCCAGCGAATTGCCTGCCCCAAGTGCCACTGACGTGATGTTATTGATCTCCGGCGCTGCATAGGAGAAGCTGTAGGACGTGCTCTGGCCAGTGATGTCGACAGTGAGAACAGCGCTCCCGGAGCCGGTGGGAAGGTCAGCCAGCACAACGCGGGTTTCCGTGTGCAAGATTGTGCTCGTCAGTTCCTTGCCGTCCACCCACGCCACGAGTGTCGCCGTCGACTCTGTGCCGAACTGTGTGCCGACAATGGTGATCTCGCCTCCGTTCTGGGTGAACAGATCACCGCTGACAGATGTCACCGTGGGCGCCTTGTAGCTGTAAGAGATTGTCTGGACAGGCTGTTCGGTAGCGGCTACAGAGATTGTGACCTGTTGCTCCTCACCTGAACCTGCAGGCGTTTGTTGTGTACGGGCTTGTTTGTGTATGTGTATACGCGTATGCAAATGTGTGTGTGTGTGTATGTGTGCACGCGCGCGCATCTGTGCATGTGTCTGTCGGTGTTGTTATTGAATCTTATTACTGTGCCTTGTTGCAGTTCTATTGATTTATTTATTACTATTTTTTGTTTGTTTTTTATGTGTGGGTGTGCGTATTGTGCGCTGCTCTGGTCTGCTGTTGCAGAATAAGCATAACTATTCGATCATGATTCCAGGCATTTGTGCGTGTGTGGTGTGAGTTGCGTGCACCCACGTGTATGTATATATATATATATATATATATATATCCGCAGTCTCCGGAGGGCGTCGATATCTTACTCTTACTTGGCTCCTGTGGTCACCTTGGACGTGACCTCCGGTGACCCCGCTGGTGGCTACGATCTTGTACTGACGGGAACTAACGTGGCCTATGAGGGGGCGCCTATATATTCAGCAACTGTCACCGTCGGCTCCCAACCCTGTCCTGTGACGCAGCTGTCTGCTACCCGTGTGGTGTGCACGGTGCCGAGCAAAGCTGATGGCGCGAGATCTTTCCTTGTGCGGCTGACGGTGGGCGAACGCACAGCTTCGTCGAGCTCCGGAAATGAGCTGATATTCACCTACAACGGTAATTCAATCCTAATATAACCCATATATAACCCCCCCTAATATAGCCATTACCCCTTATATAGCCATAATCACTCTTTATCTAGCCATAATTACCCAAACCACGCTACTGAACATAGGCGCGAGATAACGGCTAATCTAAGCCTAACTAACATAGGCCTTGAGATGACGACTGGCTAACCCTAAACCCTAACATAGACCCTGAGATAACGACTGATCTGACCTAAACCCTAACATAGGCCATGAGATCACGGCGGTGGAGCAAGATTCTTTTTTCCCGACGGAGGGCGGTGGAAGCTTCAAAGTGTTCGCACGCAATTTCTTTGGAGCCAAAGTTCAAGTGGCTTCGCAGCCTGCTAAGAACTGTTCAACCATTGTAGGCGGTATACAGTGCACGGCGCCGAGTGGACAGGGAAAAGACCAGCGAGGTAATTTGTCATCTTGCAGCCCTTGCTCTATCCCACGTGCTTACTATCCTATACCCTCTTAACCTACGACAGCTAATCTTACAGCCCCTCTTACTCGCGTGCTCACTAACCTAGACCTCTCACCTACCACAGTTACTCTCGAGCTGGACGGAGTCAATTTTGGCTCGAATGGCGGTGTGAAGGACGGTGTGGACTACAACTTGCCCAGCTTCGACACAGATCCAGTCGCTGACGACATCTCACCTTTCGGTAACGAGCAGCTGACCCTCCGCGGGGCTAACTTCGGCGCTGACGCGGCTCAGGTCGCAGTCCACATTGGCGGCAACGTCTGCTCTATCCAGAGCGTGACCCACGACGAGATCACTTGCGTCACCCCTGCGGGGACTGGGGAGGACGCCCTTGTGATCCTAGACGTAAGTGGGCAGCTCGCGCTAGGAACTAGCACAATTTCTTACAAACGCCCGACCGTGGCCAGCGTGCTCCCAGACAAGTTGGGCACCGCTGGCACCAGCAACGTTCGCATTCAAGGGGAGTTCTTCACGGGCGCCACGCATGTGGAGTTAGTGGACTCAAAGGGGACAGCAGGCAACTACTCAATCGTCGATTGCTCGGACTGCTCAATCTCAGACACAGAGATCGTGCTCGATTTGGGCGAGTACACAGGC
>JACKZZ010003537.1_pt1 | contig 11711 bp, 8 predicted proteins | sample 8027871 | NCBI WGS metagenome assembly JACKZZ01 (sample SAMN15724774, study PRJNA655200) | protist metagenome | isolation source: fluorescence activated cell sorting (FACS) single amplified genomes of... | place: USA: West Boothbay Harbor, Gulf of Maine | collected 2000-07-19
TCAGTGCCATCATCAGAGTATTCAAATGTAGAAAAGGGAGGTACAAGATTGCAACGCTTAGCCATGATCGCCAATTTTTTCGCTAGTCTCTGTAATTTTCCACGCGTCCCACTTTCTTCCATTAGCCTTAAGACATCACCAAGTCTTTGGATAGCGTCCTTCACTGTGCCTAAGTCAATGTCATGTAGCGCATCCGCAGGTACGATTCCGTAAACACCAGTTGGATGGGTCAAAAGAGGTGCATCCCAAAATGCACATTCCACAGGGTACAACTGATGATCCAGATAGAGGTGCTTCTCCAATTTCGTTTTCTCTAATTTAGAACTGTATCCTACAGTTCTTCGGACAGAACATTCAATTTCTTGTGTACTCCTTAATCTAATTTCACGATCCTCAGCTGCCTCATTATTATCAGACTCATAGCTCTGAGCAGGCTCTTCAACGAAAAGGTTATTCATATACGAAGCTTCATCAAAGTGATGTTCAGTTTCTTTAACATCATTACTACCCACATACACAGCTGCTGATTGTTGTTCACTTGATTCTGCAAGGACGTCTTCCAAAATTGGTTCAGGCAACGGTTGGCCAATACTTTTAACCTTAAACATAGCTGACATGGTAACTTTATCTTGCATATCCCCTCTTACATCACAACAGGGACAAGGGTGGGGTCCATCCCACTTCTCAGATTGACAAATAAAGCAGCACCGCATTAGGCGATCTCCAAGAAGGAGACCTAAACAGGGAACGCATCTGATCTTACTATTGGTTTTGAAACAGGATGAGTCATCCTTAAAGTAAGACTCATGAAGTTCATAACCGCCTCCAGTGTACAAAACTTTGAATTGACCCATTATTACTTTCAGAAAAGCATGGATTAATCGAGTTTTTTCAATAGGGCTGAATGATTTTAACTTAGGAATAAGACCAACAATAGACTTACTGCTATCTTTGGAACGCAATTTCAAAGGTATGTTACCCAAAGTTAGAAGTAGTGGGGTATAAGTCTGCGAGTGGGCTCCGCCACTTTTCTTCATTGTTTCATCCATGTATAAAATACAATACAAAATATAGCTTCCGGGGAAACTTTTTGTTAACTCGACCTCTTTTTCTTTCCAATCATTTGCCGTCCAAAGCTCTCCAAAGGTTCTTTCATTTATTGAATTCTTAAGTTCAACAAACTTACATCGCACTTCACCCTTAATTGTTTCCCTGTTCAAAAGTTCAAGCAAACATGCACTAACATGTCTATACTTGAATTCTACCATAGTTCCATTGCCACAATTATCTGTTCCATCAATTTTTAGAACTCTTTCTCCAACAAACTCAGACCCCTCGATATTTAGAGATTTAAATAATGTTGCCTCCCTTGACTTGCTTTCTTGCACAGCCTTTTTTTTTAACATTTCGTACGAATTAAGTTTCACTTCTTTAATTGCACATGCAAACTCGTTGGCCCACATGATGATTGAATTTGCAGCTGCGTTTGAAATCACCACATGGGGACTATTGATAATGCGTAACAATTCTCGTTCCACAGGCAATAACAATACTTCATCAGCATCAACAAATTGTTCTCTTTTGGTACCTTCATCAGCATCAACAAATTGTTCTCTTTTGGTACAACTTTGGAATGTCTCCTTTCCATCAAAACATTCTTCCACTACAGATTGTGATCCAAACCCTCCTCCAAATTCAAATACACTGTCTTCTTTGCTCTCTACGAGATCAACACAATAAGTGTCAGGATTATTTGGGAGTGATTGTGTATGAAAAGCCTTGTTATGACTAATTAATAGACTGCGATGTATTCTGAGGTTACAAATTGGACAAAATTCAGAGTTATCAACATTAACTTCCATGTGGGTTGAGAAGTAAAACTGCTTGTGTTGCTGCAAACTGTGATCGCTTTTGAACCCAACCTTTCCGCATTGTTGGCATAAACCGGACATGTCATTTTTTTCATAATGTGTATTTAATTTATTTATTTCAGTCACATTAAGCAGCGGTCTTTGAATACGTCGATGCACATGATTATTTTTTTTCTCCGAATTTTTTTTCTTTGGCCATTGTCGACGACGTTTTCGTACTCCTTTTGTTTGCTTCATGATTATTGATGAGTACGGAGTATGGCTGCGCAGCGATGAATGCTTATACCCACACGGAAGCTAGGTTCTGCGACCGTATTATGTATATCTTATTATACCTTATGCACTTATGCATACCTTATACCCATATTTTAGTAAAATAATAGTCCATATAGTAGGTAGTTTTTTGTATCCGTCTATACTGGACATGTTTTTTTATTTCCTTCCACTGGCTAACTACATCCACTCATTATTGTCCGAACCCTAACCCATAAAGATGGCTAAACCAAAAGTTACCAACGACGTTCTGCTTGAACAAATAAAGGTTTTACAAGAATTATTTCAAGAACAAGTACAGTCCATCGGCACGAAGTTGGAAAATATGGAGGGTAAAATATCTTCTTTAACTGAAAACAACAAAGATATACATGAAGAGATGGAGCACATGAAAACATATTTGGCTAACTGTATTCAGTCTGCCGATTACAATACTACTGATCGATTTACTACTGATCGATTTAAAACTCTCGGGGAATATATGGAAAGCAAGGAATCTCCAGGTTTACGTAATGCACCTGGTTCTTCTTCAATTCCGATGACCTCAGCAGAATTGCATGATGTCTTAAGCAAGGTTAGACATTTGTGGTGGAAAGACCCAACACTAAGCTGGGGTCTTCTCACGGATGAGCTACAAAAACATTTCCCTGGTGTCCCAAAATATTGCATGAAGCCTTATCTAACCCAAATAAGAACTAAGATTAAAAGGCCAAGACAAAACATTTCAGGCAGATTCAGATCTACGATGACGAATCAAAATAATTTATTTAAAAAGCCAACTAAAGAAGATAACATCAAACTCCTCAAACTAATGTACGTACTAACTCACACACAACAATTAATAAATTATGGTTTCCACTCAATGTATGTATTTGCTGTGGACTTCAGAACTTGTGGTGCAGCTCCAAACTTTGTAAGAACAACTCAAGCCAGAATGCAATTCGAAGCCATTTGGAAGAACTGTATTCCTCAACACTTACAGATTGAATGTCACACAAATGGAATCATGACATTTGCAATCGAGACATTTTTGACTGTTGTTGCATTTTGCTTTATCTGTGATCAAGGTCTGTGTGCGTCATTTTGTGCTACAATGGTGTAAGTTTGCTTAACAATTGCTAATTTAGAGGTTAACAATGACGCTATACTAGCCCTGACCTATAAAGTTGGGCTTAATATTCGAAGAAGACGTTATAAAGAAAAAACCTGTGCGCTTGGGATGGGTGACAGTGGTTTAAATGACCTTGTGGGTCTCGAGGATGCGTCTAAAGCAGAAGAATTCCTACAAAAAATGGAGTCTGTACAATTCCCGACGTTGCCAGAACTTACTAAGTCCAAAACTCTTTCATCCGATACGGAAGATGAGAAGTATTCAACCGATGATGAAGAGGATACTTCTAGGCCTCTTAAGGAAAAGGGAGCATGGAAGTGGGTATGGTTTATTTGGAAGTTGGAAAAAGATACCTTGACTTCACATTCAACAAGCTCACAGGATGAAATCTCAAGTTTTTTTCCTGCTCAACCAAGCCCACCACAACGTGTCACACCAGAAAGGGCTCAAAAAAGGAAAAGAATATTTTCGCCAAAAAAGAGCCCTCCATAAAACACGAATTGAAATAAGATTGACCCCTTTTTGCCTATGTGTGTCCGTATTGTAAATCTGAAGAAGCAAGGGTATGTCCAGCATGGAGATGTAAATGCAATTGCCTAGGCAGTCAGAGTGATGATGAAGAAATAAAGATGAAGAGGATGTACTGTATATCTGACTGTATATCATTGAAAATAAAAAATGTCCAGTATGGTGATATTACTACAATTGCCGGGAATAAAATATTTTACATGACTAAATTTCTTATAATTACTACTAAATATACGTCAATTACCAAAGCTGCCTATACTGGACAATAATTTTATCTATTTCATCTTGGATTTAAGCAATGGCTATGAACCAACATGAAGTGCAGTTGGAGGAAGCTTCCATCGAACGTGAACGTTTGCGTCGACAGGCACGAATTCGCATGATGAGAGGTGATCAAGAGGCACAAGCAATAGTATTGCCGCCTAGAAGTGATGATGAAGAGGATTTCACCGAAGAAGAAGAAGGAGGAGAAGCCCGGATTCGCCAGGTACGCCCTAGAAGTGATGATGAAGAACGAGGAAGAGCCCGGCTTCGTCAAATACGCCCTAGAAGTGATGATGAGAATGATGTCGCTGAAGAAGAAGAACACAGAAGAGCCCGGGTTAATCAGGATTTCCTCCGTAGACGCATGACATGGCAAACCCATTTCTACAGTGACTCTGAGGTTGCTAATTTCGTTTCCCTCGCCTCGTCAGCACAGGAAAACTTATAAACCCAACTTTTTTGAGGTAGCTTCTACATGTGAGATAGCTATCTAAAAGTGTTAACATATGCAGTAGTATGTTTAAGACACAGTAATGTAAAATAAAGCAAAGAAAGTTTAATTGCAACGTTAGGTGCGTGTTGTACAATTGTGTTTTTATGCACACCCTAGTGGCTGCTATACGATTGATTATGGCTTAGGGTTAGGTACCAGTATTTTTACAAACTTCATTCCTGATCCTTAACGGCACCAAGTTCTGATTCAAACTGTTTTTCTTTAGCTACATGTTTTCACAACATTTGATTGTAAATCATACAGAACACTGCAGTGTTGTGCAATCTTTAGTGACATTTGTTTTCGAAATACCTTTATCGATGATGCATTGAAGTCTATTGCCTTGCTAAATGCACAATACAGAGCAGCAGCACATAAGAAAACTCCACAGTCGTCTCCATTATCTTGAGAAGGATATTCATGTGCACTAAGAATACGCCTTTCCAGCGGTGTCGTACTTACATTGTAAATATCCTTTAAGCACATATCCCAAAAGTCTTCAATCTTTTTAAATACTTCATCAGAAGACTCGATTAAAAATAATGAATCTCTGGCAATAACTTTTTTCTTTTCCACATCAACTTCAAGCAACACCCAGTGATTTGACTGGAAATTGTATGGAAGCAATATCTTTTTACAATTGGCGAAATTTATCCTTTCTTTAACTCTATCAAATGCTGCTTTCACTTGATCGTTTTCTCCTTTCATTAAATGTTGCACAAACCATGGATTTCCGCAATATACTTCACCTAAACGTGACTTTTCAACATTACGCGAAACTTCAACAATGTGAAGGAAAATGTCGATAATTGAATCATTTAGCCATGTTTCGGGTTTTAATTTGCGCAATGAGTCCCTCGGCAACATTTTTTTACTTTTATCTCCTTCTCGTAAAAAGGATTGTTTAAGTACCCCGACATTTTCACCCTCACCCTCGCAATCGGTCAAGCAAGTGTAACGCAAATTATCTTCATCATTTAGCTCCTCAAACATATTGGATATATTCGAGTGCGTAAACCAGTCTTCTTTTTTATGTCTTTTTTCCTTTTCTTCGGATTTCATAAACACTCTAAATCCGTCCAAGAATATTGAGTCGCAGCGCATGTTAGGTTTGTTTTTATTGACATTTGTCAGTCTTTGACAACATACTTTTTTTCCTTGTTCAATATGCACAGAAAAAGCATAACCAGGAGGAATAAAAAATATGTCATATTTTTTCAGGGTTATAAACTGATATGCCATGCTATCATAGCCGCCTTCATCTGTTGCTATAGTATTCAACTCTTGCAATTGCCCTTCTTTTGTAATGACTGGAGAAAGGTCTTCTGGCCACGACTTTCTTTCTTGGCCTTCCACAGTTCCGAAAAGTAAAGCATTCAATTGTTTTACGCTTTCTTTGTGAAAGATACTCAAACCGATTGGCCCTTCAACAACTTTGTAAACCACTGCACAAAACATACTTTTATCACTTGTGAGCGTGTAGTGTACTGCAACACTACTCTCTATATTTTGTTCCTCATCATATTCATTTCTTTCATAGCCAAGGGTTTTAATCAAAGTTTTAAAGCTTATGCGCCTTTTACTCCAAACAAAAGGTTTATCTTTTATCCACTTGTCCAAAGTGTTTTCGCATGTCAAATCCTGAAAGATGCTTTTTTCCTCAGCCATGATTGTTTCAACTGGCTGTAATATATTATGAACAGTAGTACATTTGTAGTAGTACGGTCGTAGTCATTGATGGACATCATATTATGTCGGCAAATACGCTTTATTGTACTAGTATATTCCAATTTTTGCCCTGTTTTCAAGAGTCCACAATGCAAGATATTCACAAACGAAGGCTAGCTCATTCTTTTGATTTTAATAAGGAAGACTCCTTCAGGAGGTTTGGATTTCTGGAGTCTCAACCATTATCAGCGTGCTTGCAGCAGACGGATAATACTTCCACTTCAGAGTTTACTTCTGATGAAAGCATGACTAAATATCTTTTGAATGTTCAAAACGAAAGTCGATTGCGAATATCTGAAGGGAGTAATAGGTACGGAACATTCACTAAGATGGAAAGTGATACACCTTTTCAAGTAAATGTATACAAACCTTTAACCACTGAAGAATCTACTGCTTTGAGTACTGTTAATGAAGCTGTAAATGACGCTTCAAAGCCGTTTTCTGTGTATGAGCATGGTATTTTGTTGGCATTCAGGCTATTGGGATACTTGGAATCCAATGCCGAATTTGACTTAAGAGAAGCACCTTCTAAATTCTTGAGTGGCATAGAGGAGAAAATATTTGCCTCACTTAAACTTGAAAGAGATGTTTCAAATCCCTGCCTTGTTCATCAATTTACAAGTTTATCAATCCTGCAGCCTCGCGTATTTGGGGCAATGTTGAATTATGTGATCGAATCATACAAAATCACTTGTAAACCCTTGTCTATTGGTTCGATTCCCATACTATTCGGCTACTTCAAAACTAAGGATCCTGTTACACGGAATCAAGGCTTACTGGATTCGTTTAGGGAAGCCTGTGATTTTTTTGTCCAGGCTATTAGGGCCGGTAGTCAATCGGAAGGTGTGTCTGGGCAGTTATTTAGTAATGCAATCAAATTGTTTCAAGATCATTATTCTGGAAAGCTTGTTGAAAGGTGTATCAAGCATATGTGGGGCGATCACGAGCTTTATAATTCGGAAACAAACTTTTTCTACAAAGCCACGAGAGGGAAAAGAAAAAAACTTGCTGGTAGTAATACTGTTCTTGTCCCATTAAGTGAGGACCTTCAAGACCGTATAAAGCTTGCTATGAACAGTAATGATTTTAAGGATGCTGTTTTAAGATGTGAACTAAAGCTGTTACATGGTGAAGAACTTAGCGCAGAAGATAAGGAGCAACTAGGGTGTGTTAAAGAAATTGTTGAAGACATTGCCGAGCAGTGGGGAAGCCAAGACCAACAAGATTCAAGTGAAACTCCTCTGAAGAAACAAAGACGCCGGTATAGAAGAGGCGTTCCTAACTTCAATGATACAGAATATTTGAAACCACTTCAACAAGAAAAATTCACAGTGAATGCTGAAACTTTGGAAGACTTTGCAACCAAGTTATCTCTGGAAGAAGATCAAATTGCAGCATTCATAAGGGACAACGACCTGACTCTTATTGCTAGTATTTTTCTTGAGCTGAAAAGAGTTTGGTAAGTAGCTAGTATGCCACAAAAATGGTTTTATTTGTTTCATCAATTATTTCATAGGCGCCCTGATACTTTGACACAGGCATTATTGCCTGTGGTCAACCATTATATTACGGTTAAACACAGCTTAACTAAAGAAGATGTGACGGCAATCTATTTTGAATCTGTTGCAGCTCCAACAAAGCCCCCAGTATCTCCGAAGAAACAGAGTGGCTTAACAGCAAACGCAGTAGCTACACTACTTGGTACCAGAATGAACGCCACTGCCGAAAACGCAGATACAACAACAGCTGACGTTGAAGGCCTGACAGCAGCTACTTCGACTATTTCTCGTAACCAGGATCAATTGAGAGCTCTAAAGGCCGGTGAAGAAAAGTTAAGTGACCGAATTATTGGTAAGCCTACCAAAAATCCTTCGTATCAAATTTCTGAATACGACATGGTTGAACATTTCAATGGGAAAAAACTGGAGAAGAATGGTGTGTACAGCTTGAATGATGAGACATCATCAGAGTCCCTTGCATTGATCATGATATGTAATGCGACCCAATTCGATGGCTCAAAGAAACTGTTTTACTTTTTTCTTACGCATGTTGAGGAAGAGGTTGAATATAGAGCTGATGAATTAAGATGCATCAATAATATTGATTGGGAACGTTTAACTGTTGTTGAAGATGGGAAGGTTCCAAAAACGTGCTCCACATATGACAAAGAGTTTGGACAAGAATTAATTGAAGACCATATGCACCGTATGGGTATCAGAAGACAACACTCAGCGACTACTTCGACTACTAATTCTCGAAACCAGGATCAATTGAGAGATCTAAAGGCCGGTGAAGAAAAGTTAAGTGACCGAATTATTGGTAAGCCTACCGAAACTCTTACGTATCGAATTGCTGAATACGACATGGTTGAACATATCAAAGGGAAAAAACTGAAGAAGAATAGTGTGTACAGCTTGGATGAGACATCATCAGAGCTCCTTGCATTGATCATGATATGTAATGTGACCCAATTCGATGGCTCAAAGAAACTTCATTACTTTTTCCTTAAGGATATGGACGCACCTGAAAGTCAAGACCAAACCCCTAAACTCAAAGTAATCAGTGCTATTGATTGGGAAAAGCTTGATCCACAAGACGATGATGGGTGCGTAATTGATGTTGCAGACTATACCAAAAATTTGGGTGTGAATCTCCTCGAACGCCACATGAAAAAAGTGGGCATAAGGAAAGTTTCTTTAATAAGAACCAAAGACCAGAAGATGAAGTTTTTAGAAGAAAATCTCACCGAGGAAATGAAAACATGTCTAAAGGGAATCATGAAAAAAAAGACCCCCAAGGGCAAAAAGGCCAGCATTGACTTACAATCAATTCAAAGGTTGATAGGTAACATTATTTCATAGGTATTGTTGTATGTGGTCAACCATAATCTAAAGTGTCATCGTTGTGTGTAGTGGCTGTATCCTTGCTTAAGTAGAGCATTGTGAATAATTATATTAATGGCTGAGAGTATTCTCTTCGAGGAAATGAAAATATGTCTAAAGGGAATCATGAAAAAAGGCCAGGGGAAAAAGAGGGGCTTTGACTTTGATTCAATTCAAAAGGTGTTAGGAACCTTGAACTAGTCAATTATTTTTAGGGTTAAAAGAAGAAGTGCCATCGTTGTGTGTATTGACTGTAATCCTTGCTTCAGTAAAGCATTGTGAATAATTATCTTCATGGCTGAGAGTATTGTCATCGTTGTGTTCTTTCCATAGTTGTGCGTAGTTCATCTTTGTTCAAAGAAATAAAATAAAAAAATGTCCAGCATGGAGGTGTAACTATGAATGCCGGGAATATAAGTAACGTAAATTTATTGTATAAGTCAATTTTCAATAACAACAAATATGAGCGATAGGCAGCCTACTAACACTATTACAAAATTCAAATACTATGTAATATGTTGAACATTTGCTGTGTGTGTGGTTATTTCTCAGCCAAAGTAATTAATTAGATCGGAAGTAGTAAAAGAGGTATGAATACGACATGGTTGAACATATCAATGGGAAAAAACTGGAGAAGAATGGTGTGTACAGCTTGAATGATGAGACATCATCCGAGTCCCTTGCATTGATCATGATATGTAATGTGACCCAATTCGATGGTTCAAAGAAACTTCATTACTTTTTCCTTAAGGATATGGACGCACCTGAAAGTCAAGACCAAACCCCTAAACTCAAAGTAATCAGTGCCATTGATTGGGAAAATCTTGATCCACAAGACGATGATGGGTGCGTAGTTGATGTTGCAGACTATACCAAAAAGTTGGGGGTGGAGCTCCTCGAACAGCACATGAAAAAAGCGGGCATCAAGAAAGTTGCTTTAATAAGAACCAAAGAGCAGAAGATAAAGTTTTTAGCAGAAAATCTCTCCGAGGAAATGAAAACATGTCTAAAGGGAATCATGAAAAAAGGCCAGGGGAAAAAGAGGGGCTTTGACTTAGATTCAATTCAAAAGGTGTTAGGAACCTTGAACTAGTCAATTATTTTTAGGGGTAAAAGAAGAAGTGCCATCGTTGTGTGTATTGACTGTAATCCTTGCTTCAGTAAAGCATTGTGAATAATTATCTTCATGGCTGAGAGTATTGTGCGTAGTTCATCTTTGTTCAAAGAAATAAAATAAAAAATTGTCCAGCATGGAGGTGTAACTATGAATGCCGGGAATATAAGTAACGTAAATTTATTGTATAAGTCAATTTTCAATAACAACAAATATGAGCGATAGCCTACTAACACTATTACAAAATTCAAATACTATGTAATATGTTGAACATTTGCTGTGTGTGTGGTTATTTCTCAGCCAAAGTAATTAATTAGATCGGAAGTAGTAAAAGAGGTATGATTTTTGCAGACTCCTTCCAAATACTCGTGGGTAGCACAATCTACAACGGGGACAATGTGCTCTTTGCAAAGATATGCAGCTGAATAAACATCAGAGTGTTGATTCCAAACCCCTCCTTCCTCAAAAAATTCTTTTGGGCGTTTTTCTGATTGTCTCTCGGTCGTTCTTTTTGTTTTGTAGCCAATGTTTTGAGCCTCTCCATAGTCAATCAAAGTCAATTCATCATAACAACGAGGAAAGGAGGTTGAAAATAGCACAAAGTTATCTGTCTTAATGTCGCCGTGCACATACCCAAAAGAATGGAACTTTTGAATGCACTGAAATATGCGAAGACATAGAATATTCCGTTTTTCTTTACTGTCGGTATCGGTTTTGTCCATTAAATAATTTTTCAAATTGAGTTTTGCTGCCTTCATCCGAATCGCGATTACATTGTTGATTGTTTTTGCTTCTAAACAAAGATTCTTTGTGCCGACCGTCTCGCCAATCTTTGCTTCTTTGACGGACTTCTCGGACACTGGCATAAGCTTAAAAAGATAGCGAGATTCGTTAATTTTGTTGTGAAATAATAAGGCATGAGGTGTTTGAAAAAAAAACTTCATGTTTAAGGTACTTGGGTTTAACTTGGATAGATATGTTTTTTTAAAGTCTTTGTTGGAAGGAGTTGAAAGCAAATCATCAAAGCGGTAATTATCTTGTATGCGGCCAATCAGTTTTTTAATGTTTTCCCAAGAATCATTGGCAATTGAACTGTCTTTAAAGCTCAATACAGTTGGAAGAAACGAAAGCAGAATGAAGCACAATTATCCCCACCTAATATCTTTAAACTGCCTTTAGTCATTGACTCCCACGAGCATTTCACCAAGGAGCAGTTTGATGAAAATGGTTGCATGGTTGTAAAGTTCGACGAAGGTCTCACTGGAAACATTACTGCTGTGATTTCCAATTTAAAACAAAATACATGGTGGGTCAGTGAAACTGAAAACATCTCTTTGAACAAAATCAATTCCTCCACCACGATGGTTCCTATTGACATCTTGAATTCTCATTCTCGAGGGGACAAAAAAGAAGCCCTAAAGCGTTTAAAGAATATAAGCAATTTAGT
>JACKZZ010002352.1_pt1 | contig 11709 bp, 5 predicted proteins | sample 8027871 | NCBI WGS metagenome assembly JACKZZ01 (sample SAMN15724774, study PRJNA655200) | protist metagenome | isolation source: fluorescence activated cell sorting (FACS) single amplified genomes of... | place: USA: West Boothbay Harbor, Gulf of Maine | collected 2000-07-19
ATGACTCTTAGCCTGCTTGTTGACGCCTGTTCAGTTTTGTGTCGCGATGTTTCTTTGGAGGGCATATATATTGAAATGATAGAGATACTCTAACACCTTTGTGATTGATTTACTTGGTACGTTTAGGCTGAAAAGAGGAAAAGTAACAAAATGCGCGAGCTTCGCGTCGAGAAACTGGTTCTCAACATCTGTGTTGGCGAATCTGGTGATCGCCTCACTCGCGCCTCCAAGGTTCTTGAACAGCTCTCTGAGCAAAAAGTATGCCAATCTAAGGCTCGCTACACCCTACGCGGCTTTGGCATCCGCCGTAACGAGAAAATCTCCTGCCACGTAACCGTACGCGGCGAGAAGGCTATGGAGATCATCGAGCGCGGCCTCAAGGTCAAGGAGTACGAGCTCGAGAAGGCTAACTTCTCGGCATCTGGCAACTTTGGTTTTGGCATCACCGAGCACATTGATTTGGGCCTGAAATACGACCCCAGCACCGGTATTTATGGTATGGACTTTTACGTCGTCATGGGCCGCAAGGGATGGCGCGTAAGCAAGCGTAAGGACCACCAGCGCCGCCTTGGCGCCACCCACAGAATCTCAAAGAACGAAACTATGGCTTGGTTCCAAAAGAAGTGGGAGGGCATATTGCTTTAAACTGTTTTATTCTCTTACGAGTTTTGTTTTGCTCCTTAGTGGCATGCAGACCGAACTTTAGCAAAGACCACATAAAAAAAAGAGTTTAACATATCTCTGCAAGTTTTTGTTTTTTCAGGGACAAATCGAATTAGATAGGCGGCAATATTAGTGCTTCTGTTGCGTTTTGTGTTGTTGCTATAGAGGGCAACGGTGTTGAGCTCGGATTTAAAGAGGTCTGCATAGCCGTCAACTCTCCAGTAATATCTGGGAAAGCAGCGCGTTTTGAACTCAACATGTCGATAGCGCGCCGGGTTGAGGTTGCCACCTGTTTCGATGGCTCGCCCAAAGCCTTTTCAATATTTGCTTGACCAAGCAAAGCACGCACGCGGTACTCTAGCTCAGCTCTGGAATCTAGCTCATGTCCTGTGTCCACGACGGCCATGTAGGCGTTTTTCGCTTTTCCAAGGCCAAAATTGCGGCGATCGCTCTCAAGAGCAATATTGTCTTTTACTCCAATTTTAAGCTCGTTGTGATAGCACCTGCCAAGTCGATACTGTGCTTGTGGTCTTGCTTCATGACCATCTGACGCAGAAATAACTGATTCAAACGCTTGAGCAGCGAGCGCGTAATCGCCCCGTGCTTCATACCACACGCCCAAATTGAACATATTCTCAGCGTTCAATGCTTTCTCGTCTTCTAAAAATGCTGGCTTTCCCCCCACACTATCCCGGGATTGCTCAAGTAAGCGGTCCTCTTCCAAGCGTTGGTCTAAATCTTGTGCGGCCTTTTCTATATGTGCCGAATGGTGAAATTGGGCGGAATGTTGGAGTTTTGGTGGAGGACGGATCGGCAACGGGTAAGCGCAAGGCCTTGGCGGAGGATCTGCCTCAGCGTAAATAGCATTAAGATCGAGTTTAGTGATCGAGTCAAAATTCATCGAGGCAATTTGGTCGTTATCGGCCACGACATAATCCGCGGGCTTGAGCTTACCTAGAAAGAATCCCAATCCATATTTCTTAGCATTGCGTAGCAGGTTGCGCTTTAAAACCTGAATTTCGAGCTGTGCGCGCTGCTTTAGCTCGTCAAGCGCTTGCTTTGCTTGTTCCTTGTTGAATTTTGTTGGAATCAAGCTATTCTGTTGCGGTTTCCCATTTCCCGTTTTCTTCTTTTCATCGGTTTCGTCTTCCTCCAACTCTGACTCTGGCGCCGGCTCGCAAACGCGCAAACGGGAATCTGGAGGCATCTCACGGAGTTGAATATCAAACTTTTTCATTCCTCGAAGAATCTTTGCTGCACCGACAAGCAATGCGTCGACTTTTTCTTGTAGCTCTGGCTCACGTTCTGTAGTGTCCAAAGTTCGGTCAACAAGCTGTTCTTGCAAGACATTAATTGCAGAAATAGCAGCTTTGATATCGCGAGATTTCACAGCACTCTGGACCTTGATGCATCGGTTCCAAGCCTGCCGAATCGAAATGTTCCTCAGCCCGATACCGCCGCCATTATCGTTGAAAACATAGAGCTGTGCAATATTGTCAATAAATTCAAAGAGTTTGTCGCTTGCTACCTCAAAATATACCCATCGTGCTTGGGCTTGGATTATATCTGCTTCAAATGGATCGCTACTGCCATCAGACTCGGATCCAGAGTCTTCTTGCTCCTCTTCTCCTTTGCTATTCGCATCATCGCCACTATCTGCTTGAGCGCTTTCTTCATCCGAGTCTGCAGGCCCCTCTCCTTTTTCATCGTCGTAAAATTCTACGTCGTTGTTTTCCGTATCTCCGCCATCAACATTAATACGCTCTCCTTTCCCCCCTTGAGAGTCGACAGCTGTCACAGACCGCACTGACTCCAGTGTCTCGACCGCGACGAAAGGCTCCGTTTCTCTTTCAGTTTCCCCCTTCTCAATATGTACATTCGGTGGCAGTGCTTTCAATTTATCCGTATCTTTGCTCATATTATTCGGCGCGGATACATGCGGCAAGGCATCCGTGATCTCTCTTTTGATTATGTTGCTCTCTCTCTCTCTCTCTCGCTCGCTCGCTCGCTCGCTCGCTCTCTCAAATGCTCTCTCGCAAGCCTTCGAAGTCTCTCTCTGAGTCTCTCTCTCGTGTGAGGAAAACGAATCTGCATTTTTTTCTTGGTCTTTTTCTTTTCTAAATATTTTTAGTGCTCCAGACACCGGGGAGCGCCCTGCAGGCACCAAACCGGTTCCATAGTTGCTGACATTTTGTTGGGGCCTTGTGCATAATAATTACATGAAACAAAACTATTTACTACTTATGATGGTGATACTATCTGGTGGAATTCTACCTGTTAAATCTTAAACGTACGAGTCGTCTTGGGAGTCAACGATCGAGTCTTCGCGCTCAAAACCCTCTTTTTGCTGGACGAAGGAGACGACACCTTCAGAGTCAAAGCCGGGGCGGAGTGCATTGTCTGAAGGGTTGGTGTTCGAGTCATCACCCGAGCTAGACTTACCCGAAGACTTGTTTGCAATGGATGACTCTTCTTTCGAGGTGATGGAGGTCTTGGCTACCTTGAGGCCTTGTACGATAAAGGCGATCATCGTGACGGGGAAAAAATAGTCATGCTTGGTCCACATAAAAGGCCATATGAACATGGTAAGATATGCAATAACAAAGATTGGCATGGTCTTGAGCGGGAGCTTTTGAGCTTCGCGTAGCTTTGCTTTCATCACCAGTGTCTTCTCCGACGGCGACATCTTGTAGCTCTGGTCTAGGCATTGGGTAAGCTTTTTCTGGATATACCATGCCTGTACAAAGATAAAAGCAGCAGTAAAGGCCATGAGCGCAAGACTAAATAGGAAAATGCCCATGCGTCTCTCCTTAAAGTAGATAGAAAAGAAAGGCAGGACTGCAGCTATGACATGAAAGCCAAGCAACGCTTTTGTCAAGTTGAGGTTGAGCTTTACAATCCACCCTGTCTTAGAAGCGTCCGCGCCTGCAACTACAGCGGCCAAAAGGCTCGGCTGGAAGAGAAGTGCGCAAACGTAAAAGGCAATGCGGACTAAAAAGTAGCATATTGAGACGCCGAGAGTGATACCGATTCTCTCTTCGGGGCGGGCGATTTTAAGGATGCTAAAAATGACCAATGAAGGCAAACCGATACCAAACCAGACGATGTTGGTCAAAGATCCAGGATTTTTGATTAGGGGGTAACTTTCGCCCCGCTTTGCCTTAGCTTCTTTGATGGCGAGGTAAGACAAGTGCCGCGCCTTGAGGTACGGGAAAGCCAGAACAAAACTAATAACCGAAAACGCTAGCACGATTCCCCAAAGGATCTGCGTGGCGAGGATGTTGATACCACAGTCATAGCCTTCGCTATCGACAAAATCGGCGAGACCAGTCCATCCATCTTCACATTGGCACAGGCCAGTTGGCACGAGGCATAGCCCGTTCCCAGAGCAAGGGCCATTTATGTTGCCCCCGAAAGACCACGCTTGCGTGGGAAAGTAGTTATCGCACGTTGGCGACAGACCCACAGCCATCCTTGTTTCTTCCTTTCCTTCCTTTTCGAGCAACTTGTCCCTTGTGTACTCCCTCGGATGCCCTCCTTCCGGTGGCTGCTTTTGGCACGAACAAGTTCGAGTTCAAATCCGGCACCACAGCCAACCAACCGACCAACCGCTATTACAGCTAGTCAAGCAGGCGTCACTGGACCTTGGCGTTCTTGTGCGAGTAGCTCGACGTCGAATTACGCGTTGCTGCAAGCCTTCTTCTATGTATGGCAAAGCCTTAGAACTTCTATGTCTGTCACTGCTGTCACTGCTGTCACTTTGATTTAAAAGAGGGAAAAGAACTTCGGCTCTTTTGGTTTTCATCTCGTGCCAGCAAACAAGCCAACAGATGTCTTGAGCTTGACTTTGAAAGCCACGGAGTGATGCTGCCGTTGAGCGGACGATCGGTCAAGTTGCCTAGCTAGTAGCTATGATCATTTGATCATTTGATCATTAGTCGTCCCCTTTAAGAATGCACAGTGCTTGACCAGTGCTCAGCGCGCCGCCAGCCCGGCCCGCCCTGCAGGCTGCCGTAGGTGCTGACGGAGGGTTCTCGTTTGGTATGTAAAGAACGTGTTTCGTGGAGGGGTTGCGCATCGGATTGGCCAGGAGCACACCGTTGGGCCAGTCTCATGCGTGAAACTTTCTTTAGAGAGCGACGCCAGATCTTTTCAAGCTTGAGTCGTATGCCAATTGGCCAGACGGGCCTTACCCACTTGTTCTAATACGACGAATCGACGATGTCCATCTGTACAGTATGATTTGCAACCTACAGCCTACAGACCCACCCACACACCTGATGAATCATCATGAGATCATTAGATTGAATCTGCCCTCATGCATGCCGTCGGTTTCAACTTTCATCTCGACGGCAGTTCAAGCTAACCGAGTCACCTACGAGGGCAACCGAACTTACGAAGTTCCGAAGGGCTGCGGTTTCAAGGGATACTGCGCTGAGCCGCGACAGAGTCACTGAGTCTGCGCTGAGCACTTGAGCTGAGCTGAGTCCTTGAGCATGGCCTTGTCCTACTTCTTACATTTTCTCTTTGTGTGCGAAATTGTGATTTTTTTTATATTTGCAGTGTTAGATTTGTGAATTTTTCTTGTTTTCTGTCTCTCCAAAGTATGAAGTAAAAGGTTCTTGGTGGCTCTTTGTGTTGGTGTTGGTGTTGGTTGGTTGTTTACGTACCTCAGAAGTTCAGGGTGAGGGCGGTGCTGGTCCGTTATATATCTTGTGTGCCCTGACGGCTGGCAGCTTGGGTAGATAGTTGTTGGAAGAAAAGGGAGAAAAAGAAAAACGCACGTTTTACACAATCATTCATTCAATCATTCACACACTCGCTTGGTAAGGATGGTGGTGGAAATAACCAACGGTATTACGGATCAGCCAACCGTGACGGAGCTGAATCATGTAGCGCTTGCAATTGCGGCAATGGCGCTCACGCACTATGCCTTTGCGCGGCCGTTGATGACCACTGGGCCGAATGGCAAGTTATTTTGGATGTGGCTGGCGACACTAATATGGGCTTTCGTGTTTCCCTTGATCATGATCTTCTCGGACGCGTACTCAGGCACTCTCACGGGAGAAGCCTTTTTTGTGATTATCAAGATCATAAGTGTGGCGGTCGGCGTGCTTACAATGCAAAGCTTCATCTCTTATTTCCACGTGAAGGGACACGTGAGTGTGTTCGCGTTGACTTGGGTAATGAATATGATTGTGGTTGCTAATATCAGCGAAGCAGTAATGACTCAGTTCAAAAATTACCTCGAGCCAGAAGATCCTACTCAAGACCCGAACATAGTAGACTTGATCAACGCCGGTATCGGCGCTGGGCTCAACTGTGTTCTTTTGTGGCAATCCGTTGCAGGCCCAGGAATGCGTGTGATCAAGAGTGGGGAAAACAACATCCGCCTTGCAAGCGACTACCGGCCTTGGTTCATTATTTCCTACACGGCGTGGAATATGCTTTTCCGGTCTCGTTTGATCGAGAACACTTCGTGGCTCGTGTTCTTTACGGTGAGCCTGTTGCTCCCACTGATCGAGCACTTTAACGGCGAGGGCGATTGGCTACAGATCCGCGGCATCGGTCTCCTCGCATACCTTGTGTACGGGCTTGGACTGACCCCCGGAGAAGGACGGCTTTTTCCTGTGTATAACACAGACGGCTACTATAAAGCAGGCGATGACGCGAGCTTTATTTCTGCATTTCAGCGAAACGACGTCTACAGGTGGGGCTTGATCGTAGTAGGGGGGATCACGCTTGGCCTTTCACTATGGGAGTGCCGCGTGCAGTCGCGCACGTTTTTGGGTGTTTTTACGACCACTCGCCATGAGGTCCCCGATAAGCTTGGGCTTCCGAGCCTTCCCCACCTCCACACTCCTGCGCCAGGTATCCAAGTAGGGAAACAAATACGTATGAATCGGCGCGGGACTGCACCCGCATGGCAAGTCAACCTCGAAATCCTGGGAGGAGCAAGTTTGCTTCTGGGCGTCACACTGTATTGCGTCTTTGGAAGCATGATTGAGCCTCGCGATTGGACCTTTGGGGTTGTCCTGGGGGTACTCTTCGTCGCCGCGCTGCTGTTTTCCACAGCTGCACGGCTTTTCCCATTGGTTGCCCACGTATTTGTACTTTTGTCGCTGGTCATTGTCATCCCTTATTCCGAGGCATTCAGAACGATGAGCACGGGCTTTGAATATGTTGCCCTCTATTCAGTGTACTTTGTGGCGTTTCTAATCAGCATTCTCCGCATCGATAACGTGCTGCGCCAGAACAAAGCAGAAGAGGTCGGGTACTACGAGATTGGCACATCCAATCCGTGGAGCAGGTTCGCGCGCTGGCTCGGCGATGATATGTTCCCGTCAAACAACATCATGGACTCTGCGGGCTACTCTTGGGCTTTGTTCGGCGTTGTGGCTTTTAGCATCTTGGTCGAATCAGTGCAAGATGTCATCAACGGCAATTACTTGAATGCGGCTGCTGGCGCTTACCTCGTGGCTGCTATGCCCCGCGCTGCTATGCACAAATATGACCCGAAAGTCGCATTTTTCGCGCCCATCCGCAAGTCATGGAATCACATTCTTTTCATCGACAACTCACACACGGGTTTTTATGACCTGGTGTACGAGACACGCTGGCCTTGGGTCCTCCTTTTCATTTCTACCCGTTTGGCGTTCGCCTACGACGAGAGCCGCTCGCATTTTGGTTCTCTTCTCGTCATCTTTGCTGCAAGCCTCTTCACGGAGGCCCCGCGGAGTTTTGTCAAGCTAGACCCGCATCTTTTCATCCAGAACTACTCGTACGTAATTCTCTTCCAGTCCATCGTGCTGGCTTTTTACGATCCGTTTGAGACTTACGCCGACACTTCAGATTGGTTCAACGAAAATGCGGTTACTGCATGGGGCGCAGCGAATTGCGGTTTTGTTCTTTTGCACATGATTTACAAAGGGGTGAATTACAAAGATGGATCAGATCAGAGGCGGACAAGCATGGGCTCGAGGGCATCGCGCGAGTCGTTGGACAACGCCACAGGAAAGCGCATATCAGTGGCGTCTATATCGGCCCAAGAAGAGCGCCGTGCTTCGCGGCGCAGATCAAGCGTTGAACTCGAACAAGGTAATGCGGCGACTGGCAAGGTCGACCCAGGACTCTGAAATATTTATAAGACTTTATAAGCCTAAGAAGACGAGTATGTATGTTATATGCTTGAGGATCTACCGTAATACTGACCAATTATTTACTAGTGATCGCTCTATAATTGGCGCCACCTGTCCGGATGAAGTCGAATGATTCCATCATGACTGCGAACACACTGGTCACCATCATAAAAGAAAACGTAGAGAGGTCAAACGCATCTTTGGATGCAGAAACTAAAAAACCTTTCGCATTTTTGGATCGACGCGGCACGAGAGCTTTGTAAGAGTTGAGGTCGGCGCGTCTGAGGAGTTTCATCCACTGTTCCTTAAGCTGCGGTGAGCCCGCGTTGAGGTAAAGCACCCGTGGATCACGCGAGTTAACGGCGCGGCTTGTAAGCTTGAATGTGCAGGTCCCATGTTCGGCTAAAGTGACGTTATCGAGAAGCACAACTCGAACAGGATGCTTCGAGTCGAAAGATTCATACAAGTATAGAGCATTGTTATGAACAAGCGACCATTTTCGGGTAAACGCAGGTTCACCTAGAGCGCGCACACCTAACCAATCTTGAAAAATAGTAAAGTTTGCGATGCCATTGCTGCTACCCGAATCTGCGCCAGTGTTGGTGCCGCTCTTGCTTGCTAGATTGCCAACTGAAGCGGCCTTGGAACGGTCCAGAGCCTGCGCGCTCATGAGAAATTCGTGGCACACGACTGACTCGGTCTTGTCTGGCTCGTCCAGTCCAAAAAAGGAAACCCGCTTTTCGAGAGACTTTTTTCGTTTGGCAACAATAGAACTTCTGGCAGCGACAGCCCCATCATCTGACCCGGACCCGGTGGGGGAACCTGTGGGCGTCGAGGCGGTAGAAACAATGTCTGTTACATCGTCGCTAGCGGCAGTTTCGACACTGGTGCTGCTTGCGCTACCGATGCTGCTACTGCCCCCCAACTTGACTACTTGAGGGTCTTCTGCTATGGTGCTAAATTGTTGCGTCGCGGCACTGACTGAACTTCCTTTCAAATTGCCGCTAGGCACACTGGAGAAAGTTTTAGGTGAAGGGGTTTTAGTTCCTGGAGCAATGTTGTTAATTGAATGAGCCTTCTCTTTCTCGCGTTCAAGCTCTTGGTTGCTGCTGCTTGTCGACCCTGTGCTTGCACGCCGAGAAGACCCCATAGACAGGAGCCGCCCGAGGGACACTTTCTTCTTCTTCTTTTTGGTTTTCTTATCGGTGACCCCAGAGTCACTTTTTGCAGACGGGCTGTTATCTTTGTACGAAGATGAAAACGATAAACCAGTCGGGGACACCATAGGGGTTCTGCTCACTGAAGCACCAGCACCCACTAGATTGGCATGCCTGCTTCTGCCCAAATCTGTCTTTGGACTCGTTGTTGAAGACATCATAGTGCCTGTACTGCAAGACGCTTGTGAAGTTTGAAGCAGAGTTATTTTGTTACTACTACTGTAGAGCAACAACCAACACTGAAAAACCTTGTACAAAAATAATCAGGTGGGGTCCCTGAAAATGCGGGAAGCCAGCAACTGTACAACCTTTTTTCTCCCTTTCTTTTCTTGAAAGCTGTCTTTTTCGGCGTAGACGTGATCAGCGAGCTGCGCTTGTCACCGACGTCCCGCTCGCGAACCAATCAATCTCCCCAAGGCCCTCTTCCGGCTCTTCGTCCTTCGTGCTCGTTTCGAATCTCGTCTACAGTTATTCCCGTACAACCACGCACTGGCCGGCTCTCCTTGAACGAAATCAATCAGTCCCGTCCAAACAACAACGACCTTCCTCGCGTGATTCCCACTGCAGCGGACAAGGCGAGCAACTAGCGCGGAAGAAAGAACACGCAAGCAAGCACCTTGGTGGCCGGGGCAGACAGCGTGGGGCGCAAGAGCAAACCAACAGATAGCCAGCTCTCTCTCTCTCTCTCTCTCTCTCTCTGAGCGCATCACTGGCGAAAAGCCAATCGGCAAAATCAAGTGAAATCGGCAAATTGATTTTTCACTTGAGTTTTGTGAAGCCTTTTTGTGAATTTTATCCGTTTTGGACCGTTTTTCACCGTTTTTTCTCGTTTGAACGTTTGAAGTTTGAACTTAGTTGAACTTTCAACTTTTGAAAACTTGAAGGGCTACCATACCAGGCCACTCCCATCTGAGCCATCTCCACCGCCCGCATAACGGCGTAAAGGCCCATGGGGGGGCACACGTCTCCGACGGTAAAAGTCAGAATTTCTAGCTCTCCTTCTTTAACTAATTATCTAGGAAAAACTTGGTTTGAGTCCAACTGTTCAAGTTGATGGGCTCGGAAAGCGCAGTGGAGGATATCCTGAGTCACGAGATCTCACTGGCACTGCATGACAGGTCTGGTCTGGGGGATTTAATTAAATGAGAATGTGGTGACAAAATGAGGAAACGGCCTACAAGGAGTGGACTGTCGGCTCCCCCAACCTGAGATTTTGTGGTTTTTTGTAGACTTTTGTGAGGGGGGTTGACTTTTGAAGAATACTACATAATGCTGGGGGATAACACGATATCCGAGTCATCACCTGGGGGGCTTAATTAAATGTTTATATGTAAAATGATTAAACGATAGACAATGAGTGAATTGTCGGCTCAATGACGGACATTATTTCGGCGTCATGGCCAACGTCAAAAAGCTCAACACCCCCTATGGAAACAACCGAGTTTCCTTTTGCGTAAGCCATGTGCCAAGATTTACCTGCAGGGGCAGTGCCTCCAGGAGAGAGCTGCGTCCAAGTCAGCGTTGAAGTATTGAGCTTCCAAACATCACCGTGAACTTCAATATGCCTCTCATCGCCGCGTGAAATACGGAAGCCCCCGTGCAGAACCAATTCGTTTTCACCAACACGGGTGAATGTATGACCCGCTCGTGGTGCAGGCCAAGCATCACCTGTAACAGGAATAATGTGTCTCCACGCCAAATCCCGGCCTTGAGCTAGCGATTCTGCGTCTGGCGCTTCCAAGATCCAGAGATCGTTGAGGAATTCCACGTCACCCTGCAGAGACGAGTTGCGTCCAAATGTATATCGAGACCCACCGAAAAGTACGAGACTTGTGTCCAAGGCCTCCAGTGAATGTTGATACCTGTGGCTTGGGCGTTCATCTAGCGTAGTACCTAGCGTTGCACTTCGCCTTGTAAATGGCGATGACCATTGATAGCCAGAAGCTTGAGAATAGCGAAGCAGGTGCAAATCTTGTTTGTAAGAACGTTCGGCGTCACTATAGCCACCGAAAACGTACATAGCATTAGGAATTTGTGCGTGTGCATCAGACCAGGGAGTTTTTAAGCAAGCGGCGGCATGGCCAACACGCTTCCCCGGAGCCGACTGGCTGTCGGAGCCCAGTGCGCGAGTTTCCCATCGCGACTTACCGTTCACACTATCGTCTTCAAGATGGAGTACCGTTACAAAACTAGAATCGTCAGCTTGCGCAGAATCCGAAACATGCTGGCCACCAAATACCACAAAGCTAGATTCAGCGTTGGAGCTCAAGTTCCAGGGCCCAGCCATCGAATGCATTTTCCGAACGGAGGGAGAGCCGGCCACGGACCCTGCCCCTTGGAGCATTTCCGTTTTACGCCACGTCAAAAGTATTGTATCCAACACCCATACTGCCCCCGCACCACTTTCACCGTTGGTTGTCAAAAGGTCGGTAAGTACCTCTGTGCCGTCTCGAGCCCCACCCCAAACCGCCAACTGTTCTCCCGCACGACTCAGCGCACAAGCTCCGTGCGCTCTGCCAGCGGCGCCGCCAGCCGATGCTTGATTCTCTGCCCATGCAACAGCCGTCTCTACGCCTCGGAACCCATCGAGTAGCAATATCGCTACAGTTCCAAGGCCGTACAACCAGCAAGTTGGCCAAGTTGCCATTAGTGCTACGATTTTCAAGACTAAAAGACAAAAACTTTTCTCG
>JACKZZ010003362.1_pt1 | contig 11706 bp, 11 predicted proteins | sample 8027871 | NCBI WGS metagenome assembly JACKZZ01 (sample SAMN15724774, study PRJNA655200) | protist metagenome | isolation source: fluorescence activated cell sorting (FACS) single amplified genomes of... | place: USA: West Boothbay Harbor, Gulf of Maine | collected 2000-07-19
ATGATTTCTGTAAGCTGGTTCCAACAACAACTTGTGTACGACAGCTCCGCTGACACATGGCCCACAAGAAGCAAGGAACAATACGCCTCAACAAAGCCCTGGGCACAGGACTGTACCAAGCTTTGTTTTTGCGTTGCTTTTAGCTTGGCTTTCAGTTGTGTAATTAGCTTTGCTTTAGCTTTGCGTTAGCTTTGCTTTCAGCTTGGCCAGGACCTCTTTCTGGCCCCTTTCACGGCCCGTCTTTCTCCCCAAACCTGGCCAGGACCGATTTCTGGCAATGTTCACCAGCTCGACAGATTCTGCACTGAAAGTGACACAATTCTTTACGACGAGATTCATCTTTGTCCCCCTAAGCCTGGTCGGAACCTCCTTCTGGCAGTGTTCGCCAACCCAACAAATCAGACCGAGAGCCAAACATTTCACAAGACACTCTCGTCAAGCCAACAAGACTTTCTTTACCAAATATTCCTCATGTCTAAACTACAACCGTCGCTAGGGAGGTTGTGCTTGGCTCGATGGGGATCTCTTTACTAAACCTTTATTACTCCTTTACTATATTCGTCAATCGGGCAGTCCTCTGTGGCTCAAAGAAGATCTCTTTACTGAATCTTCAGTATTGCTACAATCGTCACTCGGGCAGTCCTCTGTGGCTCAATGGGGGTCCCTTTACTGAACCTTTACTAATTCTTTATTACAACCTTCACTGGGGAGGTTCTGGGCGTATCCCACCACCAGAGCAGCCAGCGAACTGACAACCAGGTGGAATGAGCGCCATGGCTGCCAGAACCAAAAGAACAACGCGCGCAAGTCAAAGTGCAACGGATTGACACCATTCTGCTACCAAACAAGAATTCCTTTCCGCGCGTCATGTTTTCGAGGCGCCCTTGGTGAAAACCCCCACTGGCCTGGCTTAGGCGGCATAGGCCCGCCTTAACCAAAATACAGGTACCGCTTGGCATGGCACGAGATGAACGGTGGTTGGATCCATTTCAAGCTTCCCGAGAAGAGCATCCAGGAGGTGACGGGAGTCTTGCTGATGAATTCGAACGCTATCCGCGCCAAGGGGGCGGTCTGCTTGGACTGCCAAAACCGCGATGGCATTGAGGCCTTGCGTTGCCAAGAGCTGACCGAGGCGCACCACACGACGATGAAATGCGGAAGGTTTAACAAAGACCAAGACGGCACGAAAGATCGTTCGGTTCATGAGAAGGGGGCAAGGCTATAGGACCGTCTACGATCCAACGACACAGTGCTCGTTGACGTTCCAAGAATCGCGTAGGCGAGTTCGAAGGTCTGAACGTGGACAAGCATCAGCCAATGAAGCAGATGCCAGCGACTTAGCTCTGGATGCGAGGCCTATGCGCTCGAGTTTTGTTTTTGGACCGTGAAAATGTGATTCCAGGTATCCTTTCGAACGCATGGAACAGTCACCATGTGAGAGCTGCCAGAGCCAGTGCCTACGAGCCAGATTTGTGGAAGGCGGGTGGCCAGCCAATCGCAGTGCAGACAAATCATATTGTTGCAGCGTTGGTGGTCTTGCTTTCTTGGCAGTCTCTGTGGATTCGAAGAATCCCGAGTTGAGTCAAGAGATTCGACCTACACCGTAAGACCCATGTTCCGCGACATCGAGTATTGCTGCACGACGACACGCACAGCCTCGCTGTACAAAAACAACAGATTGGGCCAAAAAATGGCAGAACTAAATAACTATGGCATCAGGTACACTTGTTCAGCTCGACGCAACAAGAACATCACTAAAGACTGCTAGATATAAGAATCAGCAATGGGGCACCAGTCTGCACCCAAAACAAATCCGCTCGCCCCCACCACCAAAAAAAACACACACACACACACATACCAACAACAAAAAACAACGATGAATCTGTGAAAAAAAAGACTGGGACGGAACCACCCCCTGCGTGGAGTAAGGAGTGGCTCTAGATATTTCAGAGATTTGGTCTACCAACATGTCCAGACTTTGGGGAGAAGCTCCCAAGCGGCAACGCAGCCACAACACCGAACAAATTTCGTGTCCTCCAATCCTTCAGCAGGATCAACTTCCAAAGTGGCCCTCTGATGCCCCACCTGATGGCATAGGCACAAGACGGAACATGGATCAAACCAAGGACTGGAAATCGAGAATCGCTCTGAGAAGTCGTGTACCAACGTCGAAGACAAAGGTGTGACCGACACAAATTCGAGGGAGACGAAGACAGTTGTCCAAAAAACGTGGAAAGTCACACTGAGGAAACAATATATCAACTTTCATGCTAGAGCTGCACAAAATGAGCCACCATTGCTGCAAAGTCTCTTCAACTAACAGGCTCCAGACACTTATAATCGGACGAAGTCAGACTCCGAAACAACCTCGCTCGAAAAAGTGCCCTGCACAGAAAAAATCAAACATGTCCTTGATTGATTGACCTGAAGACTACCAGGATCCGACTGTCCAGATGGAACTGGAACCCAGTGGCGGCAACTACTGAACACATTCATGAGGCCACATCAGCAGCAGCATCCCGCTGATCAGAGTAGGGATGCCGAAGGCAAGCATCGCAGCATCTGCGTTGGATGCCTCCGTTACACAGGGGAATCGCCGAGGGCGTAGCTGGAAAACGATTCCGCAAACCAACTGGCATAAAGAAGAAAAAAAATGTGATTGCAACACCGAACCGCTCACCCATGTCAAAAAAGAACACCCATCCACCCCCCTCACCACCAAAATAATTAATCAATTAAACGAAAGTCCAATCGCCAAGAAAATGATCTTGGTGTTCTACTCTTTCTGCTTGTCTCTACCCCGCGTCCCTTGTTTCCTGTTTTCCGCCCCTAGACCTCTTTTTCCCACGACCCGACGACACTTGCAGTTTCACAACTCTGCCTTTCCCACAAGCCCTTCTCAAGACCAGCACATCACTCTTGCAACACCAACCACACGCCATATTGCACACATGGCCTCCTACCCTTTCAGCATGTCTAACAACACACCCACACGCCAACAAATCAAGATGTTCTGTTCATGTTGTTGTTCCTTCTGCGTTGATATTTGTTTGAGTTTGGGCCAATGGCTCATCTCAGATAATGAAAATTAGTGACGTGGGGATCTAAGGGAAAACCAAAGAAGCTCGAATTACGGGAGCTAAAGGCCAAAACTGGGGAGAGCTAGGTGGTGACATCATTGGCACAATGACATATACAAAAAAAAACTAAAAATAACTTCCCCAATTTAGTACTCTTGAAATACCAACAAACTAAAATCCTTGATGTGTTCCCCTTTGAATAATTTCCCCTACGGTTCACCAGGTTGCGCAGGGTATCAGAGCGAGGGGGCATGAAGAAGGCCAGGAGCGTCGAAAAAAAACCAGAAGACAGACCGGCTTAGATGACAGGCAAGAAACCAGCTTCGCATAAGAAGATAAGTGCTGGGATTACCGTCTAGTATCAAGGGCTTTGACTAATTGCGTCCCTTTCCCTTTCGGGCATGAGGCGGCCTTCAGACCAATCGCTGGAGGACGAATTTTGTGGAAGAAGTAGGTCCCGAGACATGCGAGAAAAAGCAGATTTGGCAATACGTAAGGGCAAACCATCCCGGATCGGCAAACCAGGAAGCGGGGGCGGATCATCTCGCTCAAACTTTCGGCAAACGGTACGACATTGTGGGCTCGAGTCGATCTGGCTCGAATCTTTAGCAAACTGACGCTATATCAGGTACAGACAGCACAAATATCCGGCCATGGGGGAGCAAAAACCGGGAGCTAACCTCAAGGAGACCAGATCTGGGTCTACCAAAGGGGGGCCGAATCATGTGCCAACTCGGGTCACGGATATGTTCGCTTAAATATTCGACAAATCAAAGTCGCAGAAAAACCAAGGGGAAATCAGCAACTCGGAGTCGGGCAAGGAGTGTATCAGGAGCCAGGTCACGGGCTCAGATAGTCGGCAAACCAAGGGGCCGAATCCAAACTTTGGGTCACACTTGGTTGCTCCAATATTTGGTCAATCAAGGGGGTGACGAACCAGCCAACTAGAGTGGGCTAAGCACGTAGCCGTCCAAAACTTCAGCAAACTAAGGGATACTAAATCGGGGACTTACTCCAAAAAGGGCCGCCACGGGGGGGGGGCAGGGTCAAGGGTTTGGCAACGGGAACCGAAGCGGAGGCCAGATTGGGATAACGGGTCTGGCCATCCACATTCCCAGCAAACCCAAGGGTGCCTCATTGGGACCTGCTTCGGAGTCACAGATCTGGCCGCTCATATGTTCGACGCTCCGAACCAGGCGTACTTCAGCGGCAAAACCTGGGGCCGAATCGGATACCAACTCAGGTCATCTGGCGGCCCAAATCTTCGTCACACATATGCACCAGACGGACTGCCATAGGGGCTTTGGGCCTGCCGCATGCACCGCTCGGACAACTGGTCTGCAAGAAAATATTTCACGTACCAAACCAGGAAATTTGACGTGACTGCTGAAGCACCGTGCGCATGCCTGGAAAGCGCCGACGCTTACGCGATGATCCGCTGGGCCACACACCTTGCGGGGCGTAGAGATCAAGCGCGAAGCAGCGACTTTGAACTGAATTGATGCGCGAAGGCAGCGAGGCCGTGCCTTCCCAGACGCCCAAAGCACTCACAAAACTCAGGCCTCTTGATGTATGGAGGGTTTGAGGGTTTGGCAATGGCACGCAAATATGGGCCTTCGACAGACATGACGAATGTTCCGTACATTTCGTTGTGCACCTTGACCACATGGCTGAAGGCTCACGACTCTGACCTGGCTACACGCTCCACCCCAACAGGCGACACGCTTGGGAAACTCAAGCACCTCTCTTGAAAGTTGCGTCTGAAGGCTCACGACGCCCACTGCAAGCAGCGTTACGCTCCCGAGCAGACACACGCCTGACAAAGGATAGAAACTTTACCCTTGCCAAAGGGAAACGACCACGACCGCACACGGAGGACAAAGCCAGTGAGGGGGGCGGGAGGTGGAATCTGGCCCAAGCGCCCAGAGTCAATTCGCTTCCTGGACAGGCGACGGCAAGAGGACAGTCATGAATTTGTGAGCGATCTCTGGTCAGTGAGTCATGATTGGCAACCACCGACTGGATGTTAAAAGAGACGTGAGCACGGGAGACCACCATCAATCCCGAACGAAGGAGTTGAACGGAAATCGATTAGCTTGAGCATTCCAGATGAAAGCTGAACGCCCCACTTGGCCTTACATGTCTGTGGCCAAAGCAAACCGCAACGATGTGCACAGGCTCCTGCCTGGATCACCTCCAAGTGTGGTGCCCCAGGGGATAAACTGGTTGGTGCCCAAATTGCAAGATCAAATATAACTCCAATCTCCTTGTGCCAGAAATCAACTGTTGTTTTAACAGATGTTAAATGAAGATACAGGAACGACCGCAGAACGCCCCCGACACGGGTTACTATATCATCGGACGTGTAAGAAGAAAAATGGGAAAACAATCCACTTATGTCGCAGCACGGCCGCCCGAACCTCTTTGAGCGGGTCCTATTTCAAAGGGGGCCTTCCTAAAACCTTGATTTGGTTCCTATCCCATCGAGACCCGGATTGAAAACTGTTGTCAACCTGCTTGGTTTGGGGTGGCTGATATCTGCCCTATCCTATTTCAGAAAGTGGCAAAAGTAATATCCAGTAGCGCTTGACTTGACTCTGCGACAACATCGTTTCAATGTCTGGATCTGATCAACACAATCCGTTCAAAATGGACGACAAAAGACTGATACACGCGCTGCCCAAAGTGCTGCATTTCAAAGCGTCACTGGTCCGACACAAGTTACCAGGAAAACTAAATTGCAGTTGCTAAGCACTTGCCCCTCAAATCTATACTCCCTGACATCTGTCATCACGTCGAGCCACTCGCAACATCATGGTGCCGATGACCTCAGCACACTGCAGATGTAAAAACCAAGGGTCGCTCCCAAGTCACACTGCTAACACCCCTATGGCACAGTGGGGAAGTTGGACGGGCTCTACTTTCCCGAAACCAAATTTGCTGGCGTGATCCTTCTCATCGACAGGGGTGTATATCGAGGATTGCCACCAAACAAAGTTCCTCTGAGCAATGGTCGCGAACCTGCCTGCTAGACATCTTATCTGACAAGACCGCGCTCTTGAGCGTGCTGACCTTCAAGAACACAATAGACAAATTGTCGGTGGCGAAGACAAAGAAAGACGTAACTTGACCATCTGGAAAGAGAAAGTCCAAGGGAAACCGATGCCCAGAAAATCACTACATGAAGCCTCCACCCACCCATATAAGCTCCAAGTGAAGAGACTACTCACCTTTGCATGAAGAGACAGTCGAGGCCGCAGTTCTCACGAGACCCGAAGAGGCATATCTGAATCGACGGCAATGGAAACACACACATCAAACAGTGCTAGTCGTCGACATCACTGTGCCTTCAAGCAAGCGTTCCAGTGAAAGGGTGAAGCACTGAGGGCAGAACCGACACCCAAATCTACAACCATCTGGCTGTCAAACAGCACGGCTGGAGAAACGACGTTGGATCCGCAAGCGTCAGCTGAATGAAATGCACTGAATTGAGTGGACTTCCGTGTGCACACAGACCTCAATTTTTCGAGCCGTGTGCACACTGAGCTGAATTCTTCGAGCCAAAATGCTGACCTCTGAATGGTCCTCACGCCTGCCACCGCGGCCAAGGCTGCAGAGTGGGGCCAAGCGTGAGCAGAAAACAGTGGTGCACAAGTTGCATAAGATAGCGTGCATAGCCTGCCCAAAGCTGGGATAGCTGGCTACAGTAAGAAATGCAGCGCATCGTCGTGCGTTTGCAAAATGCACGGTGGAGCCGTCCGTGCTCCTTTGCAGCAAAACACAGATTAACAAGGGTAAAAGGTAGTTTATTCCAAGAAAACAAAAATACGTCATGACCTGCGGTCGGAGAAGCTGGCTTCTGAAGGAATCGACTAAATTACAGCGCCTGTCGCGCGTTTGGAAAAAGCACGCCGGTATCTGCTTTCATCCCAAAAGGCAATTTTTGCGGTATGCCCGCTGTCGGAGAATCTGGTCTACACGGGAAGCGTTCAAGTACAAAGCCTATCGTGCATTTTGGAGAGAGAGAGAGAGAGAAGAAACAAAACACGGTGGAGCCCGCCGCGCTGTCTTCAAAACACAAACCCACAAGGGTTTGGGGATTCTTCTTCTCCATTAAATGCGGCATTACTTGTAAGTCGGAGAAGCTTTTTATCACGGATCACAGCAATAGAACAACGCCTGTCGTGCGCTTTGCAAGAGCACGGTGGAGTCAGTCGTGCTCGTTTCCAAATTCCACATCCACGAGGGTGTGGGCAAATTCTTTGACAAAATCAACGTTTGCAACATGCCCTCAAGCGGAGCAGTTGATTTATGCAGGATTCGAAGAAAATACAGCGACTGTCGTGCACTTGAAGAAACACGGTAGAACCAGTCGTGCTTTTTTGATTGCAAAACCAGATCCACAGCGGTGGGTGCAATTTCATCGGAGCCCGCAATCGAAGGAGCTGGTTTATGCAGGAATCGCCTAACATATACGACCCGTCGTGCGTTTTGCTACAAGCACGGTGGAGCCTGCCGTGCTGTTTTCAAATACCGGATGCACAGGGGTGGGGTGGGAAAAGAAAAAAAACTAAACAGGAATACGTGTTGCGACAGGAATCGCCAGAAATACCAGGCCCGTCGTGGGCGTTGGTAGGAGAAAAAACAAACAAGAAGATAAAACGGTTAGCTGTGCTGCGCAATGCTACGCAGAAACACGTTGCAGAAGTTGTACAAATTGCAAAACTTGGACAAGCTGCACACATTTTACAAAAATTGTACTACAAGTTGCACAAGTTTTGTCCCAATCCCAAACAAGCTCGAAGGGCCAAGTTGTGCAACTTGTGCAACTTGTGCATACCCCCTTTGTCTGCACACTCTTTGCCCTGACAATGTAATTGGGTTTGAAGAGGCAGCGCGCCTGGCACATCGTTTAAAGCGTATAGCCATGACACCGAATGAAACGAAGGTAGTGAGGTGGCCAATGTTGCAAACATTCAAGAACATGATAAACTGCCCTTGTGACCAATGTTACCTTTCCAAGAGCATGACAAAATGCCCTGCAGCTTTAACGAGGTCCGAACACGGGCCTAAAAAACAAATCGGCAGTAAACTTCTCCTCGATTGCACAACTTTTCCACACTTTTTCCCCAATTCGCCTGAATGCTCTCCCAAGCTTTTTCCACACCCTTGCCCAATCCCATGCTTGCAAAACACACACCCTCCCGCACACCTCTGTCACCACCGCCTTGATCGATGCACCAAGCTTTCCGTGGACAAACAGCAAACACCTTGCTAAAACAAAGTATCTAAATAGTCGTCACACACTGAGACAGAAACATCACAATCCCCACCCCACACCGCCCGTTTATCCTAAGTCTCGGTCAGGCCTTGTTGCCTCACGGTGGACAGCGGGCAAAAGAATCGACTGAAATGGACACGTGACGGGCAAGAGACGTAGCGACCTTGAGTCTTCTCTACTTTCCGAAACTGCATCCTTACACCCTAATGAACGCTGCGCTGCCTGGACGTAGACAGGTTCGGCCGTGGTCGTGGTGGAAGGGCCGGCATAGGTCACCTCACCGCACCCACACAGCTGCGGAAATTATGGGTCTTGGAAGTTAAGACATGATTCAATACTTGACTCCAACTGGAAACCAGTTTCCAACAAATGTGACGATATCAAGTACAAACAAGATCAGACCTCAAAAACTGCAGAAGCTGCCTTTCGAAGCCGAACCGCGAAACTTGACTCATAGTTCCTTGAAACAAGGACAAATCCCACCAAAACAACAAAATGTGATGGCTAATCGACATGAGGAAGAAATCCAGGGGCTCCTCTTCAAGATAATATTGGTTACCGCGTAAAGTTGATGAGGGCTTCTCCTTGCAAATAAACCATGCGAGGCCTACCAACACACTGACATTATGTGTGATGAGATGTGCCTCCCTATGATATGTATACAGATACAAACTGATGAACAACGGACCTCCAGGTACGCATCTAATGGCTTGTACGTGTGTTTGCGCACCGAAAGACGAAGAGATATTACCCCTGGAATCGAAGAAGAGCGATGTCTTCCTTACTCCGCGACGTAAACAAATAATGGAACAAAAAAATATCAATGAACTAGCATGAGGGTAGAGAATGGCGCACGCATGACACACTAAAACCAACAACGACCGCGCAAAGATTTGCTGGATCGATATTGCTAGAGAGCCTGCGCGTTTACAAAAACCTGATGCAACAAGGGGGGACAATGACCTACACCTCCGCCTCTGTCGCTTTCCACCAACGTCAAATGCGTGATAGCTTTGATACAATGGAGAATGCTACGACTGCGTTGTGACAAACAAACATACTCCAGACTCAAAACAAAAAATGATCAAGACGCGGAGAACAAGTGTACCACAACACAAAATATCAGAGTGATAACGTACGACGGGGGTCTGTGTCCTCAGTTTTCTTCGAACCCGCATACGAACACATGCAAAAAAGATGTGAACAAAGTGGCCCCTTCTTTTGGGTTGAGGCGCTACAGCGTTTTCCAAGATCCCGAGTGTTCTTAAAAAGACAACCGCCGAAGCAGGACGCCAAGACAAAAAAACGGAAAGCCAATCCAACACACAAGATTTGAAGAAGCCCTACATCTCCATCTCGTCCATTCGACGATGCTCCAAGACCAAGCATCAAACTCACAAGACACTGAAATTGCATCAACAAGCAAGTCAGACTAGATAATAACCCAGCGTGTGTTCTTTGTTTCTGGACTAGTTGCCATCAAGACGTACTGGTTGCAGTAAGAAAGAGGGGGGAAAGAATAAGAAAAACGTGTTTTCCACTTGAGAGCACTGCCTTCAATATCCTATTTCGTACTTTTGTACACGGTTGCTCAGACCCTCGCCAGATGTATCCAAAAAGGCACGATCGTCCCCGAAAGCTACTTTCGCCCTGGCCGAGAGAGAGAGAGAGAGAAACGGTGTCCCTCGCCTCCCAATCTCTTTCTTAACTTCATGCCTGTCTTTTACTGCTCCATGAGCCCATGGACGAAGCGACAACTCGACGGACAATGCATGATCATGCGGTCATTTCACATGTTTTTGAATGAAACATGGAGCCTCGGGAGTTTGTCGGAATTGATCGATTGTCAGACACAGGTTTGGAAGGAAATGCAAGCAGTACCCAACAGCAAGACGCCGTCACAGATGCCAACTTGAGCACGGGTGCTACACAACCTCACAAGACATGGCGTGAGGCCCAAAAACCATGACCGTCAAGTAAGCTAGGGACCCAGACAAAGGCTGAACACATCCACCACCGCAAAAACACAAAAACAAACAAAAAAAGTGAGATGGCGTAATGCGCAGACGCTGCCCTTGTAAAAAAGTTACGAATCGATTGCGCTTTGGACCAGTCAACCCGCTTATCAAGTCAAGCTGGCTGAGCTAAGAATGGACTTGATCCCGCAGCCACAAAACAAACAAACAAAAAACTACAGCCTTTGTTGTGTTGCGCGGCCTTGATAGAGTTGAAAGCTAAGCACCCAGGAAGCTGCAAAGCGAGAGGCTCCGCTGGTGATCAAAACTGATGTTGAAGACCACCAGGTCGCCTTGGTGAGTTGCGGCAAAAAAAACTTAACCGTTTTGACTTCCTATCTGCTCCAAATTCACCCGACAGCCTCTTGATGCAACGAACCCCTGGGCCGAGTCACCGTGGGAGCCGCATTGCTCGGGACCACGTACTGGGCAGGCTGGTAAGTGACTGGCAGAGTCACCTTGCGGACAGACGGAACTATCCCTGGCGATCTTTGGTATCCATTGGGAATTCAATGAAATCCTTGGGAACGAAAGCAAAACATTTCGAAAACGCACCATTTTCGAGGCACAAGCCGCCAGACACGAGCCAAAGTACAGTGGACGCTCAGCAAGGCGGGGAGCGACCATGGAAAAATGAAGCAGGTCTGCTGCAATGCCCTGCTCAGGGAACCCTGGGCAAGCGTGGAAGAGGAAGGAGCGTGGGCATGGCACACAACGGGTGAACCCTGGAAGGCATGCCGACGAACCAAACAAGCAAGCAAACAAAAGACGTGACATGTCATGGCCCAATCTGCGCAGAGCAATGACCAGAGTCCAATGCAAAATGAAGCCACGCCCCCAAAAAAACAGAACCTTGCATAAAGCCTGACGCCGGCCCGCTTGAACAGATCTGCAAGAAAGTTGATTAAAGCCCTGGAAAACAACAAGGAGCTGTGTAAATGGTCAGGCGGAGGCAGGGGGTCCCGAACCTGAAATACATGACAGCACCAATGGCAACACCCTATGCTGGGGCACAGGCGCTGTGAAGACGCACGCGGGAGATTTCCAACATTTGACATTTCACCGACCGAGGGTGATGTGATGTGCATTTGTTCCCCCATGTCCATTTGTTGCACACCGCTTGGACATGTCGCATCAATGATGGATCTCAACGAAGATACCCTGAAAATATCCTTTCGCAAATCACCAAAAAAACATACTATGCGAGAGGCTGGTGGCTTCGTACTGCGCCCGTTACGCCCTTTGGTTAGACCACGCCCCCAGACAGTACCTTCACACTGCACCGCTGCCCACACGAGTCGAGGGGGCAAAAAGCCGATACACCAATCGG
>JACKZZ010007193.1_pt1 | contig 11706 bp, 11 predicted proteins | sample 8027871 | NCBI WGS metagenome assembly JACKZZ01 (sample SAMN15724774, study PRJNA655200) | protist metagenome | isolation source: fluorescence activated cell sorting (FACS) single amplified genomes of... | place: USA: West Boothbay Harbor, Gulf of Maine | collected 2000-07-19
GTGTGAAAATCCTGATCCTCATCTGGATCTGTCTTGGTTTCCGATCTGTACTTTCGAATCTTCGGCTTGAACGTGCAGTTCTTTGCATCGTCGTGTTTTGTGTACTTTCGTGTTGTGCGTTTCTTGGGTTTTGCCAAACTGTCAAAACGATCCGTCGAGACGCTCGTTTTTTTCTTTCGTCTGGAAGGATTTCTTTTCCCAGTGGAGGCTGTGCTGTAGAGTCTATCCCATGAGTCTGTTTTCCACTGTTGTATTGGTATTATTGGTGTTTTTTTTTTAATTTTTGTAATAGTGTGTGTGGGTGGGATTGTAAAACATACCGATGATTCCATGGATCTGAGTTGAGCGTTAAAGGATCTTCTTCCGCTCCCTGAAAGTCTCATCAAACCTTTGGACGTGTCCAATAGCTGTGTGGATGGGTGTGTGAGCAGTTGATCTATGTGATGAGAGATAAAGCTTTACGTAAACATACTCTGTTTTCCTCAACCTTTGTAGGACTCTCTGATCTCTTTGGACGAAGAGGAGGCTTCTTACCGTCTCGCCCTTTCGGTGACGGCGAGGATTGAAAGATATCCTGTTGTATGTTGTTGTTACGTGAATCGTTCGAACAAATTGAATAAAATAAAAGTATACATACATCAGTGGCAAAATTCTGTTCCTCATCTGTATCGCTAGATTCGTACTCTTCCTCGCTCGAACTCATAACTAATTCATTCGTTTTTTGAAATTTGGAGAGAAACCAAAAAAATTAACCGTCGTACACAATGTGTGTGGTCGGTACGACAATGTGTGGTCGTTTTGGTTTCATACATATAATATATAGTACATTATTATAATATAGTAGAGAGATAGGATTTGTTTGTGTGTGTGGTGGTGGTGTGTGGCACGGGTGTGAAGGTGTATATTATTATTATTATTATATATAACTGTCTGTTTTTTTTTTTTTTTGTGTGTGTGTGTAAGAGCTTGTGTGTATGATGTGTGTATTAATTTAGTGATAACGTTACATCCACGTTTATGATACTGTAACAAACAGAGAGAGAGAGAGAGATTTTGAAAATATTTTTGAAAAGATTCGTATATATATTACATCAGACGGCACGTATACATTTATATACATATATATGATGATGATTTCAATGCGATGTCGAATGATGGGTATCAGATCGGCAACGTTAGCGAGAACGAGTTCGACGTCGACGTTTGTCAAAACGGAGTCCGATTTGAGGGAGACGTTCAATAGAGACGGGTTTTTGAAAATTAACGGGTTTTGTGATATGAAGGAGGTAGTTAGTATGATGGAGCGTATGGAGGAGTTGATTCAACGAGATTTTGTCATTGAGGACGGAGGTATCGCTTCGTTTCGTACAGACGACAAACAAGTTAGCGCTCAAGGTAGCGATGATTATTTCTTGGATTCCGGTACGTGTATATAATATCATACACATATGCTCTCATGCACTTGCCACACACACACATACAGCTGATCGAATTCATTTCTTTGCGGAGCCTGGTGCGCTGGATGAAACGTCGGGTCGTTTGAAAGTACCAAAAGATCGAGCGTTGAACAAAGTCGGTCACGGTCTTCACGTAGCAGACGAGGTGTTTGAGGCGTACTCGCGAAGTGATAAGGTAGCAAGACTTGTGGAAGCGTTGGGGTGGCGAGATCCGGTACTTCCACAGAGTATGTATATTTTCAAGCAACCTGGTATTGGTGGTGAGGTGACGTCCCATCAGGACTCGACATTTCTGTACACGACTCCACGACAGACATGTTTGGGTCTTTGGCTCGCGCTTCATGATGCCACGATGGAGAACGGATGTTTGTGGGTGCGTCCTGGAAGTCATCTTGAGCCTGTGAGACGTCAATTTGTGAGAAATCCAGAATACTTTGAGAACGGTGACAAGACGAAGCCTTTGATGATATTTCGTGATTTGGTAAGTTCGGAGAACGAGATCGATTGGGAGGGTAAACTTCCTGAGGGATCATGGCCACCACCATCTGAGGGTCTTCGAGATTCTGGATTTATTCCCGTTGAGTGTAAGGCAGGTGATTTGGTTTGTTTTCCTGGTACTCTAGATCATCTCTCCTTGCCAAACACGAGCGAGAAACCCAGGCATACTTTTCAGCTTCACTTGATTGAGGGCCCGAACGCCGGTGTAACTTGGAGTCCCGAAAATTGGCTTCAAGTCCATGGTGACTCTCCGTTTCTCTCTTTAAGTCGCCATACATCTTCGTAACTTTTACGTTGAAAATTTTTAATCCCTAATTTATATTACAATTTTTTTTTTTCATCACCAATGTGATCATCGCCACACACCACACACACTCCTCTCCCCGTGTAGATCCCAATACCCGTATGCGTTTACTATCTACTACTATGGCTGATAGACCACTTTATTAGAATCGTATTGATAGTGAGATATATATAGTGAGAGTGGATTGTGTACATAGTGAGAGTGAATTGTATAGATATTGAGAATTGGGAGTATTTGTTTTTGCGAATAGTGTGTGTGTGTGTGTGTGTGATTGTGTGTGTCGTCGTCGTCGTATCGTCCTCTCGAATGCTTTTGGGTTTCTGCGTTTAAGGGAAAAAACGGATTTTAAACTGGTTCGCGTTAGCTTCTAGACGTCTCTTTTTATCACTGTTGAATCATCTTTTACCACCACACATAATATTCTACAATCAAAATCATATAATCGATACATTTTAAATGTTTAAAAAACTGTTCAAGAGAACGTCCACGATTCTTCCGGTACATTTCGGGAGCTCGGAAGAGAAGAAAGAGAAGAAGAAAAGGAAAAAGAAGAAAATATTTTATGTTCGACTTCATAAGTTGTATAAGTTATATTATGGACGAGAAAGTCCGAATGTGGAACCGTATGAAGTTTTGAGTAATCGAGGAGATCTTCTTTCCGAGGAAGATCTTCCTCGAGACTCCGTCAGGATATACATATCCCACGAGTGGACAGGACAGAATCATGCCGATCCCAAGGGCGTTCATATACGACATTTGTTGCACATGTTGAAACAACTGGAGCTTGGTGAGATATCACAAGTTGATATGGATCCACTTCACACACTTTTGTTCCATCAAACATTCAGAACCTCGAAAGAAGAGTGGATGGAAGTTCTCTCGAAAAGAAATGTTTTCGTTTGGTACGTTTCCTCTATATCGTCGCTTACACACACACACAAACACGCACACACATTGAACATCTATTATAGGTACGATTGGTTCTGTGTACCGAAAGATGAATCCAGTGATGCTTGTTTGATTTCCTACGTGATTCAAATGTCTCATTTTGTGATTGCGTTAACCCCAAATTGTAAGCATGAAGCACGTAGAGATCCTGATACGAAACGAAAATTAAATTTGTGCTATCGAACATATCGACTTCGAGCAACATGTGTGTTTGATATGTTCGCATCATTTTTATGGACTCGAGGTGGAGATCGTTCTCAACCCATGCTACTCGTACGCAGCTCTACTATAATCCCGATGTGGATTTCTCCTTTGGACTGTGTGCTTAAACTAGATGTAGGAAATTCAACGTTTCGATGTTGTGAGGACAATCACATAACTTTAAAGTCTTGCTCTCGATTGCCAATGCGAAACATGCTTCAGATTTTAATTCAAACAAGAGCAAACTCTTTGTTTGAAAACGCACATCACTCAGAAGCGAGATTGACTCTGTGTATGCAGCAGTGGTGGTTGAGAGGATTCGAACGTGATGAAGAAAAGAATTTAAGGCGAGGTGAATTTGAGTCTAAATTGAGGTGGAACAGTGATGATGGAGAATGGTTCGATCGAGAGGGTTGGAGTTTTCTCATTTATGCCGTCGTCTCTGATCTACTTAACGAGACAACGATTCTGCTCGATCATATCGATACGTTCAGTAATGCTGCAAAGCGTAAGAAATATCTCCGGTCCGCGACTCCAAAGAGAGGTTGTGTTTCTCTTGCGGTACGTTCTGTATCTCTCATTTACTCATTTACTCATTTATTTACTTACTCATTTACTCACTCAATTTGTCCAAACACCACAGATACCGGGTTATTGTACAGCTTTACTCGCAGCAGCAGCCTTTGCCTCGCCTCGTATTGTGTGTCTTCTCCTTGAACGAGGGGCGGATTATCTTGATACAGATATTATGGGAAATGACGCCTTGATTACAGCTTCGATTATGGGTCGCATAGAAAACGTGAAATTTTGGTTGAATACATTTCCAGACTGGGATGTGAATCGAAAGAATACAGTATTAGGTGGTTCAGCACTTGGTTCAGCAGTCTTTATGGGACCACGACGTATGGATCTTGTTCGCGTACTCATCGATCACGGAGCATCGCGTATGTTTCTCTCTCTCTCTCCTCTCTCTCTCTCTCTCTCTCTCCATGTTCCATATCACACATACTCACACAACAACACACACAGTCGATTTGAAAACACATTTTGGAGCCTCAATTTTAATTAGCATATGCAGCAGCGAGGATGTAGAACTCTCCGTGTTGCGTCTCCTGATCAGTCATGTCTCTAGTACTACTGTTAATTATCGAAGAAACGCAACTACGCTGAAATGCAAAATGCTGACGTCTCTCTCACGAACTCTAGTTCGTTTACATTTAGCACACAATTCGGGTGTTATCTACATGATCGCTAATGAATCAGGCTCAAACGCTCTTCATGCAGCTGTTCAAAGAGGTGACGTGGATGTCGTGAATCTGTTACTTGAAAATGGTGCAGATCCCACAATACAAAATCATCTCGGACTTTCTTCGATTGACATATGCAAAGGATATCCTGAAATGAGAGGAGGTTTGAAACGAGTCACATTCTTGAAGAGGACGGCGACAAACCGCACCATTACATTAAATCGTCGCAATAGCACTGCTACAAGACTACTTTTTCCAATGTATCTCATATCTTTGTTCAGACTTCGCGCCATGTATGTATTTCTCTTTCTATTCACGTGTTCCTTGTTCCCTCTTCTCGTGTAAAACACACACTCACACACACACAACATGTATAGGTACGGAGGCAAAGAGGCGACGTATAAGCACGTTCACGCACACCAGGAGCTCAAGGATGATCTTTTAAAATGGGAGGATCTTCCATACGATGCAAGTATCATATTTGTGTCACACGAGTGGATTGGATGGTCACACCCAGATCCTCACGGTATTCAAATCAAGACATTTTTGAGAGTCATGAATCGCCTTGTGTCTAGAGAGATCAAATCTGTGGAGATGAACATATCTCACGTGCTCATGTACAAGTCGAATCATGTCACGTCATCAAAGGAGTGGAAAGATCTCTTGAGTCGCGCGTACATCTGGTTTGACTGGATCTCGATGCCTCAACCTAGTGCGATGCCTTCAACTACAAGTAAAGAGAAGAAGAATAGGATGGAAACAGATCTCAAAAATGCAGTTAAGTCGATTCCCGCCTATGTCGAGAAGTCTGATTTCGTGACAATTGTCGCACCTGGTTGCCTTCACGCAGAACGTCATGATCTGACTGGAGAAGGAAAGTCAAAAATCTGTTTTCGAACATACAGAAATCGAGGTGAGCTTATATATCATTATCTCTCTCTTTTACTTTCTGTGTGTCCGTGTAAATCCCATCACACACTACACAATGAGCAGGATGGTGCGTACTGGAAATGTTTGCCTCATTCTTATCACGAAGCAAAATTCATCCAACACTTTTGGTTACGTCAGCAGAAGGAACTCCAGAGTGGACAGATTCACAAGACGTCTTAAAAATTTCTGTGGGAACGTGTGATTTCACGTGTTGTCAAAGAAATCACACATTTGGAGACAAAATTGTACCATGCGATCGAGGCATTGTTCGTTCGATTCTGGAAATTATGATCGATGCGAAGGTACGTTACTTTTGTAGATCACTCTCTTGCTTTATTTCACACACACACACACACACACACAGGTAAAGCATCTTTTTGGTGGCAAGGACTCAAATTTGAAGTCTGTTCAGTCCGCTCGAGTATACAAGTCCATGAGTAAATTTTGGCTTCGAGGAACGGAGCAGTACTCGTCTAAAAACACAAGTAAAATTGTGAACGTACCTCAACTCAAACGTGCGTTGAAATGGAGCGAATCTCTGGATGGAGATATCAACACGTGGAGGGATCGTTGCGGTATGAGTATCATGGTTTACGCTGTAATTCTCGATGAACCTGAATTGATAAGATCAATTCTGATGACTACGAATTGGGATGTCTCTGAGCTTCTTAACTCAAGGATTTCGAGACAAGGTATGCCCGAGCTTGGTGTTCCAGGTCATGCTCGTGTCATTCATATCGCAATGGCTCTTGCGAGTGTCAATACTGTAAAAACACTTCTTGAGTTTGATCCACACATAGCACAGAGTCTCGATAGGATGGGTAACGATCCGTTGATGCTCAGTTGTGTTAACGGCAGACTCCAAAACATTGAATTTTGGTTCAAACGGTTTCCACAATGGAATGTTAATCGAAAGAATTACTTTGGCTCAACTGCGATTCATCTTGCGGTATATTTGGGACGATCTAAATTAGATTGCGTAAAGTACCTTGTGGAAGAAATGAATGCCCATGTAAACGTTACGAATGAAATAGGAAACACTACTTTGATCTTAGCGGCAAAAAATGAGGATTGCGATCCGAGCGTGATACGATATCTACTTCAGAAGGGAAATCTCAATGTCAATGCTCAAATCGTATCCAAGACGTGGCGCTGGAAAGCATTACGATTTCTCTCTCGAATTGCAATCAAATCTGGAAGCACGAGTTCAAAGCTACTTCGAAGATTCGCGGGAAGTGGTGGCTTGACAGCTCTTCACAATGTTGCCAGACGTGGAGATGTGGAGATAGTGGAGATCTTGTTAGAGTTCGGGGCGAGAGTTTCGATACGAAATGACATGGGTAAGGATGTGTTTGATTACTGTAAAGCCTTTCCTGAAATCGAGTCCGCGATACGACGTCTTCGACGTGAAGCGATTCGTAATACCATTTTCAGCTCGGGAGAAAAGTACGACTCAATAGCTGATAGAGGTACCAAAGATTTTGGCTTGCAACGAAGAGGTTCCACTGCGACACCGGTGAGATATGACATGTACTTGTTGAGTCTCGCTTCAATGATGCAGCTCTTTGGAGACGAGGAGGAACGTCGAAAGAACGATTTTTGTCATCAAGATTTGTTGAACAGAGGTGATTTAATTCGTTTCGAGGACCTTCCTTTGGGTGGATTTGTCATATATGTTGCTCACGAGTGGCTGGGAAAAAACCATCCCGATCCAGACAGTGTACAGATACGAACATTGGTTCATCTTCTTCGCAAGCTTCGAGACGGAAAGATTGAACAAGTTGAAATGAACGCCATTCATACTCTTGTTTACGGTGCAAATCGAGTCACGGCTTCCTCAGAGTGGAAACGACTTCTTTCCAACGCGTATGTCTGGATGGACTGGTTCTCTCAACCTCAACCTTCGAGAGCTAAAACAGCAACGGAGATTATGAACGCAAATCTAGAACTCTCCATGGCAATCGAGTCTATGGGGGCATACATTGAGCGTGCTGATTGTCTTATCGTTCTAGCACCACCCGCAAAACGTTTAAACCGAAAGAAAAAAACGTACGTCGGATATCGAAGCTTTCGTCAACGTGCGTTTTGTGTACTGGAAATGTGTGCTGCATTTCTCTCCTGTCGAAAGACACATCCTATGTTGTTAATAAAAAGTTCGAAACATAGACCACAATGGATTTCCTCAATGGTTGTTCAAAAACTTGCTGTGGGAGAGTCAACGTTTTCGTGTTGTGAAAATAATCATCCCAACAATGCTTCGTGTGCAAAATATATGGCGAATCGGGTTCTTGCCTCAATGATCGACAAGAAAACGAAATATCTCTTCAACGTCAAGTCCATTGTTCTGGCTCGAGCATTACTATGTCAAAAGTCTCGATTTCTTCGTGGACTTCCTTACGATCCTCAAAACGACGAGGATTCAACAGACTTGAACATATTTCGAGATGAGATACTACAGTGGGACGACGACAGAGACGGAACGTGGTTTGATCGTGGTGGAATTTCCCTATTATTCTACGCTGTATTGAAAAACAGCGAAAAAATCGTGAGATCTTTGCTCAATTCTCTGCAAAAAGATACAACAATCTCAGAGAAGGAACGAACTCGTCGTCTTGTTTCTGCCGCACCGAAAAGACCAATTCATCGTGCAGGAATCTTGAGTCAAATGAACGTTTTAGGTCTTGCCATGACGTTGGCATCTCCCACAATTGTGACCATGCTTCTCGATCACGGATTTGATCCCATGCTTTCTGATGGTGGAGGAAATCATCCTTTTCTTTATGCCACATTCACAAATCGGTTAGACAACATAAAGACTTGGCTTGCACGATTTCCAAAATTTGATCTTCAGACTCCAAATCGAATGTTTGGTGGTGTTGCATTGTCATGTGCTGTATACCTTGGACCCGATCGTTACGAGCTTGTGAAATATCTAATTGAGAGAGGTGCAGCAGTGGATTCCTTCACACATGCCGGATCATCCATACTTCACTCCGCGTGTGCAAATCCTGACGTCGATCCCAGAGTCGTTTCCTTGCTTCTAGAGCAAGGCTTCATTCGCGAAAATATTGACCTTAAAAGAAAAGGCCGAACTTTAAAATGGAAGCTACTGCAATTTGTTGCCAAGACCACGACGCGAACGTTAAGTAAACCAAGTGGACTCATGGAGCACATTGCAATCGACACGGGATCTACCGCGTTACATGAAGTTGCAAGGCACGGTGATATGGAAGTTTTGGATATATTGCTGAAAGCCGGTGCAAATCCTGGTGTAAAGAATGACATGGGAAAGGCGTATTCATACTATTTATTATGAATTTATATTTATATGATTTTGGCAAGTAACATAGTGCATTACGCACACACAGACAAGTACACGTGAGTTTTGTGTGTTATTATTTGGAGCTACTACGATCGTCGACTTTGGAAGATGGTGCTGAAGAAGAAGCTCCGTCGCATCTTCGTTTCGCTTCCCGAAACATGACATTGACAAATATTTCGTAATCATCTTGAGCTAAAATAATGTTTAACATGATTGCTTCTCGTCTTGAAGCTTTGTCCCTGTGTTGTTGTTGTTGTTGTTGTTGTTCATTCTCATGTTAAAAAAAAAAAGTTGAGTTCGTTCTAGCGAGCGAAATAGACTTACTTGGACATTTCCAACATTTTCATGAATTTACTCACAGACAGTCCTTGGTCCTCAATGAAATCTTCCAAAATACCTTGAAGTAAAGCTTCGTACTCTCTATGAATCTTTGTCCACTCCAACTTATGTTCTTTCAATTCCGACTCGTCGGAATAAAACGCTTCGCAGTGTCGTTCGTAAAACTCTTCCAATTTCGAGGACAGATTCGAGAGATAGAACGGATACAATTTCTGTAACACATTCCCTTGTCTCTTCTTAAACATATCACCCACATGTGTTTGAGGCATTCTCTCTCTCTCTCTCTCTCTCTCTACTTTTTTTCAAATCCGAAACCCAACACGAATTCATCAAATTGCAAAGTATACACTCTGATAAACCCTCGATGATAAACCAGCTGTTCTTTCTTTTTACACCTCGGGATCGGCCTTCATACGGATACAATTTCTGTAACACATTCATTCAATTAATTGTCTCTTCTTAAACATATATATCACCCACATATATGTATGTGTTTGAGGCATTCTCTCTCTCTCTCTCTCTCTACTTTTTTTCAAATCCGAAACCCATCACACTCTGATAAACCCTCGATAAGCCAGCTGTTCCCCTCCCCTCCTCGGGATCGGGATCGGGATCGGTCAAGCTCTCGTTTATTTTTGGATCGTCGGTTAGAATTTGTGGTTATATTGACCATGGGGACTCCATTTTCATTATTATCAAGGAATAAGAATGAGAAACAAAAGTTGCCGATGAGAAAGAAGTCGTCCAGCTTCAGCTTGAAAGGATACAACAACAAGATTCATCCCATGATGCATCAGACATCCGCTACGGAAGTCACATCCAATATCGCCATGTTGTTTCCAATGAAGTTGATGAGAATCGATTCGTTTATGAAATTGTACAGTGAGGAGAGTCGGTTCGTTGTTTTTCAAGAGCTTGAGAGGAGGAACTTACTTGTGGACAGATCGGAAATTCCTCCAAAATCCATAGTCATATTCGTAACGTAAGTTTTTTTTAGCTCACTCGCTCGAACAAACTCAACCTTTTTTAAAACGTGAAAAAAACAAAAACAACGCAGGCATGAATGGTTGGCTTACAAACATCCTGATCCAAGCGGTGTTCAGCTCAAGACTTTGATCGCCGTTCTGAAACGTCTCAAGCGAGGTGATGTGAACCGTGTCGATATGAACTATTTTCATTCGATCATTTACAGACACCAATTCATCGTAAAAGGGAAGAAATGGAGAGAGATATTGCAGAACTGCTATCTTTGGGTTGACTGGCAATCGATGCCTCAACCCTCGATAGTAAAGAATCAAACGAGTCATGAGTACGAAAAAATTCGTGAAATGGGAAGCAATGCAATACGTTCGATACCTGCATATGTTCAGATGTCTGATGTAATGCTTCTTCTCTGTCCAGCAGCGTTGCATATAAATCGTCTCGACTCTTTGGATAGCTCCAAATCACATTGTACATCTTTTCGAACTTGGCGGAGAAGAGGATGGTGCGTCGTGGAGTTCTTTGCGTGCTACTTTTCAGCCTCAAAATCATACCCCCCTCTTCTCATACGCTCATCTCAAGAAGTACCAGAATTTATATCTACGCTTGAATGTTTGAAACTTGCTCCTGGTCTGAGTGAGTTTACATGTTGTCAGAGAAATCACAAGGTATGTTGAAAGATCTCTCTCTCTCTCTCTCTCTCATTTTCTCTCTCTCTCTCTCTCTCAATCGCACACTTACACGCTTCCTTACTCGTTTCTATAGTTAACAACAGAGACACAAAAGGTGATGCAACGTAAGAAAAGTAAAATACCATGTGATAGGCCTATCGTTTTGAAAATCATGATGTTATTGATACAGTCTCATTTCAAACGCATTTTTCGAACAGACATGACGCTTGCCAGATTATCATTCATGCTGAGAAGATGGTGGATTCGCGGACTTGAGGAATATTTTATGTCCGAGTCCGAGCGATGTCGTTTCTTAAATGGTGTAGATAGATCACAGGAAATAAATCTTGAGTCCTTATATGCACTTCTTCGTTGGGAACATGAGTTAAGAGAAGATTGGTTCGATCTTGATGATGTCTCGATTTTGATTTACGCAGTTGGTACACAAAACGAAAGTGCTGTGTGTGAGTTGCTCTCACGTCTCGATAAGATTCAATGTCACAAGACAAGACAAGAGTATTTATCCTCTAAAATTCGAAATGAAGGATTTCTCAGTGTTGGTATACCTGGAGGTACAACCTCGTTGATGATTGCTGCGACATTTACAAATTCAAAAATGTGTGAGCTTCTTCTTCGTGCTGGTGCAGATCCATATGAGCGATGTGCGATCGGTAATGATGCATTGCAATTGCTTTCGGGAATGAAAAATTTAGAAACACTCGAGTTTTGGTTGGATAGATTTCCGGATTGGGATTTCGAAAGAGCGAATTACCCAGTCGGTGGCAAGGCGCTACTTACCGCATCGTTC
>JACKZZ010004477.1_pt1 | contig 11704 bp, 21 predicted proteins | sample 8027871 | NCBI WGS metagenome assembly JACKZZ01 (sample SAMN15724774, study PRJNA655200) | protist metagenome | isolation source: fluorescence activated cell sorting (FACS) single amplified genomes of... | place: USA: West Boothbay Harbor, Gulf of Maine | collected 2000-07-19
GAGAAAAAAGACCTTATTGTCTAGACCTTCACCATACTGATAACAGACGAGATGGAGATGGAAGTCGATTAATCAGTAAAATGGTTGCAAGTGGTTCAAGTTCACTTAAATCTAGACAAAAACGAATACTAGCAGAAGCAAAACATTGTGAAGTAGTATGTGCTAATTGCCATCGTGAAATTCATTATCTTGAAAAATACGCACCCATAGCTCAGCGGTAGAGCAGCAAACTCATAATTTGTCGGTCTCAAGTTCGAATCTTGGTGGGTGCACATATTGTCTGGTATCTCCTCAAGCTTATACCTTGTTGAAAGAGTAACTGGTTACATGAGGGTTCAATCCCCTCCCAGACGACATATGACTCCGTAGCTCAGCTGGTTAGAGCATCTCACTTTTAATGAGAGGGTCGTGGGTTCGAGTCCCACCGGGGTTACTAATTTAAAATAAAATGAAAAATTTACTATTAACACTAGCAGTTGTAAGTTTAATGGCTTGTAACTCTACTGAAGAATGCTGTATTGTAATTGAACCTCAAGATGCTAATGATCTACCATTTGATATTAATTCAATTGAGAATGTAGGACAATTGCTAGATTCATTGGAAGTAGTTCCCCTTGATAATTTTTGATATTTATTATCAAAAATAAGATATGCCTAATCCTTTAAAATTTAGTGGTAGTGGTTTTACTACTAATATCCTTGATAAAAACCATCTTAGAAGTAGAAACCTCTTTATAGGTACTATTGATAATTATGGTCCCTCCAACGAAACTGGATGGTACAATGGGGCTGATAATATTGCAGGATTTCAGAAGTATAATATTTTTTATAGAAATTCTACGGCTTTTAGTTTTACTACTGTAGGTGACAATGGGGCAAAGGTACTCCTTGAAAGCTACTTTGGCAAACCCCTTTTAGGTTCTTGGGAAGGTATGGTGAGTGCTAGCTTAGCAGATGACATATGTGTTTTCAATAAACCTTTACCTAATGTTCCGACTCTCCAACCCCCACTTAATTATTATTTTAGTGCTGATTTAACCCCCTCATATGCGAGTGGTAGTTACAGAGCTTTTAACATCGGAATACGACCTTCAGAAGTTACAGCATCTTTATATAGTGGAAGTGTAACAGCTAGTTTATGGGATAACGTAGGAGCTAAGAATGTATGGGAATTTTTTGGAGATGAACATATAAATACTAATATCACTAGTAATTACAGTTATACCAATAATCGTGGATTCACTTTAGGAGCCATGATATATATTTCAGCATCAAATGATAACCCTAATTTTGAATATACCATTTTTGATAAATCTGATAGATCAGGTATTGTTCTACATGATGGGTTTACTATTAAATTAAAAGGAGCTAACTTTGGTTCAGGAGTTTCTGCATTTGCAGAGCTTACTATAAATAATAACGTAATTTCATTTTCAGATTCAAAATCCACTGATAATAATATAGAAATAAATACGTGGGCATTTGTAAGTTGGGAAATTAAACAAAAAGAAATAATCCAAAGGTACGAAAGAACAATAGTTGGGAACATCACAGCATTTACAACTTCATCAATTATCAATAATGACATTATTCCCTCTAATATTTCAAGTACTGAAACTCTTCAAATAGGAAGATTTTTAGGGGGAAGTAACATCCCTAATTCATTCTTTAAGGGAAAAGTAAGCTCTATTTTTTCTTATGGGGATGGCTTTACAGATGATGATCATAATACCATATTTAATGAAACAAAAGTGCAATAAAAACTAAAATTTACTTATGGAAATAAAGGTTATACAAATTGGGTTACACAACAAAACCGAAAAGGAAATACAATCCCAACAACAACTTCAATCTCTAACTTCTAATTACATTAGGATTGAAAATACCCCTTATGATAAGGAACCTCCTATTAATAATATATTTGAAGGGAATAAACATTGGTATGTAGGAAAAAGGAAAGAATTAAATACTTGGGGCCTTACTTCACGCCATTATGGCTGTTGGTTAGCCCATAAACAGGCTCTCCAATTAGGATTTTGTGAAAATGAGCATTTTCTAGTATGTGAAGGGGATTGTAAAATTTTAGATACTAACCTATTCAAAATTAGGCTCCAAGAAGCTATTGAAATTCATAATACTGAAGATTACCCCATTATTAATTTTGCCCCACCCAGTATAGGGTTAAAGACTAATTTTTTACAACAAGTAAATAAGCATTTTTATGAAGTAGACCAAATTGCAGGAGCATATTGCTATCTAGTCAATAAAAATTCTAAAAATATCTTTGATTGGATGTTTAATAATGTAGGTTGGAGAGAATATGATTTTTGGCTACTTTACGGGTTTAATTATATAAATAAAAAAATCCTTTGTCAAAAAGAAAATTTAGCCTGGGTTTTTGATGGACCCTCATCTATAGATATTGGAAATTATGAATGAAATAAAAAAAGATTGTATATTAATAAGTTCGCATTTAGATAATCCTTATAAAGAGCAAGTAGCACTAAGCTTATTAGATTTTCTGGGGGATAAAAATTTACCCATTATTTTTGTAGGCAATTATGTAATACCTCCTTTCATACAAAAAAAATCTAATTGGTCTTTATATGTTAAAGAGAACCCAACTACTCTTTTTAAAAGAGTAATGGTTTCAAATGGAAAAACTGCTATAGATTATGGATATGCCCACCTTCATCAAATAGGAAAAGGCTTTTTGTTAGCAAAAAGTTTAGGATTTAATTATGTACATCATTTTAATTATGATGTAGTATTTAAAGAAGAAGAATTTAACAAACTTATCCAAAAAGGAAAAGATAATAATCCTATTGTATATGAATGGGGGGAGTTTGGATTAGCTACTAATGCTTTTTCTATAAAAGTGCAAGATTATTTAGATTCTGTTGAACAAAATTTAGATTTTTACAAAAATGAAAACCCCCCAAATATAATTAATGGATGGTTTTGTGAAGTTTTTTTTAAATGGGCCTTAAAATATAGTAATATTAATTTTTCCATTACCAATAATATTGGATATCAATCAATTGTTAATTCTTGGGAATAACCTTTTTTAAATGAATACTTGCATATTAATTACTTCCCATTTGAATGAACCCTATAAAGAACAGGTTGCTCTTGAATTACTTGATTTTCTTTCTGATAAGAATTTACCTATTGTTTTTGTAGGTAATTACCCCCTTTCACAAAAAATTCAATCAAAATCTGATTATACTTTAAATATTAAAGAAAACCCTAGGGGTACAAGATCTACTATAGCATGGTATCAAATCCACCCTAGTACATTAGGTATGGATTGTAGACTTGTTAGATTAGAAGCGGATTATGGTGTAGCTCATTTACATCAAACTCTTATAGGATTTAAATTTTGTAAATCTATAGGATATGATTATGTATATCATCTAAACTATGATATGGATTTACAACCTGAAGCTTTTGATAAATTTATACATAAAGGAAAATTAGGGGAACCTTTATTTTTTAATTGGGGAAGAGAAGAGAATGCAGCTACTAATATTTATGCCTTAAAATCTGAGGATTATATAAATGCTTTAGAACCCAAATTAGATTTGTATAAAAATGATTCTAAGGGTTTAGATCAAATCTTACCTGTAGATTGGTTTGCTGAGACTTTTTTTAGATGGGTAATGAAAGATTTCTATCAAGAAAAATTTACTATTACTACTGATATAGAATTTACTAGTAAAGTTTCACATAATTATGGAGACATAGATACCCCTTTAGGAATTATAAGAATTTTTTCCATAAATGAATCTCAATATATTCTTTGGCTTGTAACAAGCCCCTCTGATATTACTAACACTGAATTCTCAGTAGGTGAAAATAAATTTTTTCCAATTTCAACACCCAACCCTAGTTGTTTCCTTTTAGACAAATATGAAGGAGAGTACTATATAGAAGACGATTTTATTTTTAATAGTACCCCTGATTTATTTCACCACACTTACGTTCACCCTACCTAATATTTTCCCACCTTTTCAGCGGAGATTTTTGGAATTTCGATTTTTTCATCGTATATTTACATCATGAAAAAAGTTACAATTGACAGCGTTTACGCTCAAGCACGTGAAGTGCTTAAAGAAGGTCGTGTGGATGAAGCACGTGACCTAGCAGATTATGGAATCGTAATGGCAGCTGAAGCCCAAGAAGAGGGTTTAACAATGGATGATGAGCTTGAAGGAGTTCGAATCGGATTGTGGCTTGAACGATTTTGGTATTTTTTAGAAAACAATAACCTTTTATTAGCATGAATATTTCAAGAGAAGGATTCCAATCAATTCAAGCACGGGTTGAAGATATCCAAATGACCCTTACAAACATCAAACGATACCACGCTGATAGCCTATCACCTGATGTAGCTGACCTAATCAATCAAATTGATTTCTCAGTTGAAGAAATCGAAAGGCGAATACATGAGGGGTGAAAAAGAAATCGATCTAGAAATAGCGAATGAGAGGAAAAACCCATTCTACGTAATAGATGAATTCGCTAGAGTATTTGCTGGATTAAGATACGGCTACCCACATTTTAGTGATAATATAAACGATGCAAAACAAATTTACAACAATGCACAATTCAGAAACATCAAATATGGACACACTTACAAAGTTGAACGAGTCGAATTACAAGATTTATTGTGATATGGATGGTGTGCTTACCGATTTTGATAAGCAATTTACTGATAGCATCTCACCTTGGAAACCAAAACAATTCATTGATAAAAATGGATTAGATGAGTTTTGGAATGAAATTGATAGCCGAGGGGTTGGATTTTGGGTTGGAATGAAATGGATGGAAGATGGAAAATCATTGTTTGAATTCCTTAAAAACTATAAGGATGTAGAATTGCTATCTTCCCCTTCACGTAGTGAACATTCCCGTTTAGGAAAACGTTTATGGGTTCGTAACCATAAATTAGGTATTAAATTGAATTTAGAATATTCTAAAAATAAACAAAAACATGCTGCTGAAAACCACATCCTAATTGATGATCGAAAAGATAACATTGAAAGGTGGGAGACAGCAGGAGGAATTGGTATCTTACACACCACAACCGAAAACACAATTGCATGTCTGAAAAAACTGGCCATACTGTAAAAATCAAATATGATTTTCCTGAGCATCTATGTTGTGAAGTTTATGTTCCAAATCTAGAAGATTGGTTTCGAGTAACACCTAATGAATTTAGAAGTTGGGTAGGACAAAGACGAATACTAAAACTTAAAGGTAAGGTTGGAGACGGGAAAATTGATTCGTATTATGAGCCATATGAAGGACCAACATACCTATTTGGTACAAATAAGAAAATTAGTTCAAACAAATATAAATTAAACAGCGTGGCGTTTGTAAATAATAAAGACCCACGTATATTTCAAAGACGACCTTATGAGCAGCTCTAAAAAAACAAAAAAGCAGATCGAAGAAGACATGAAGAATGAATTGCGTAAGCAAGGAGTTGATGTTGATTTCCAAGATGATTTTGGTGATGTATATAGCAGTGATGATGATTTGATCTCAAAATTTAAAGATAGTAAAAGCGAATACGAAGATGATTCGTACGATTACTAATTAAAGCAAGCTTTTAATAACACACCCCTCCACTTTACTCCGTATATATAAAATGGACATAAACGAGCTTAACCAGGAAGTAATATTTTACCTACTTGTAGGTGCTATTCTAGCATTCGCAGTTGAATTGTTGGTTCGATTAACGGACGACAGTTTTACAATGAGGGAGAGGATTATGTTTATTACGCTTTGGCCTATAATGGGAGGGATATTTTTATACCACTTTATTAAAGAATTACTACAATGATGAAGATACTACTAATACTGGGAATGATTGGAGCAGCAATGTACATCACCCAGATGATTAACGACTGGGAAGCTAAATATAAGCGAAAGCAGGATAAGTTAAGAAAGAATGGAGATAAATGAATTTATAATCCATAAAACTCGTTGGCTAAACGGGTTTCAAGAGCATATGAAACTATCTAACGTAGATTTCAAAACGTATATGTGTATGAACGGGTTAAGCAAAGAAGAGTTTGATATATTGGACGCCAAATCAAATAAAAAATGAAAAATTTAGTAGTAATATTAAGCCATTGTAATTCGGGTCCTAAGTTGGAAGCTTTAAGAAATCTTATAAGCAAAATAAAACAAAAGGATTTAGATGTAATGGTTGTAACTCATATTCCCTTACCGAAAGACATTCAGGATTCGGTAGAGTATATGGTGTATGATAAGAGCAATCCCATATTAAAGTGGCCTGAACATGGGATAATACAGTGGGTTACTGTTTCACTTCCTGAACCAATAGCTATTTATAATATAATAGATGCTCATGGGTGGACTGTTTTTAATCAAATTAAATTAGCAGGAAACATAGGGAGAGGGTTAGATTATACCCATTTTGCGTTTGTAAATTATGATGTTAAGATAACGGAGCATATGGTAGAAACCATAAAAAATCCTAGTGATTTTGTAAGTCCCGAGCATGTTTGGGATGGAGTAACCGAACCTAATCTTCTCTTCCAACTCTTAAGTAAAGAGAATTTAGAAAAATTTGTTTCTTTATGTTCAAAAGAGGATTATATTAAGTATAATTCACATGCAGAAGGGTACTTTAATAAATTAAGAGAAAATTTTGACTATCAAGTATATCCTTATAAAGTAAAAGAGGATTTTAATTTTATATGGGTTAGTAATGAAATTTCGGATGGGAAAATTAACGTATTTAATTTTAATACTTTAAGTGACATTTTTAAAATTTTTGTTGGAGCGGATAAAAATAATTTAGTTGTATACGATGTAAATCAAGAAACTAAACTTAAAATTAATGGCATTGATATACCAATATCAAAGACTGAAATTTTAAATATTTCTAGTGAAATTAAGTCAATAGGTTTTTATAAGGAAGATGAGTATCTAGATTTATTACCTTTTTATAGAAATTTTATAGAGGCTTTTCCCAATACATGGATTAAAGTAAAAGATAAAGACATTTAAAGGTTTATGGGAAATAAAAAATTAGTAATATCACCTCACATTGATGACGAAATATTAGGCTGTGGGGGGATTTTGGATGAAAATACCTTTGTATTATACTGTGGGTTTGATGAATCCCATATTAAATCAGACTGGGTACGAGATAGGCCAAAAGTAAATGAAAGATTATTAGAATTAAATGCTGTTCAAAATTTGTTAGGGTTTGATTATGAAATTTTATATAACAAAGTTAACTATTATATAATCCAAGACTTAATTAGTTCCTTTGAAAAATTTATTAATGATTTAAAGCCCAATAGCATATATATCCCCAATCCCTCATATAACCAAGATCATAAAACAGTGTATGATGCAGCTATGGTAGCTTTAAGACCCCATGATTTAAATCATTTTGTGAAAAAGGTTTTAATATACGAACAGCCACAAGTACATTTATGGAACCATACATTTAGAGAATTTAATGCTAATTACTACGTACCTATTGATATTAATAGAAAAATAACAGCTTATGAGCTAATGAAATCACAGGTACGCTCTTTTAGAGACCAAGATATTTTAAAATCTATGGCATATTTAAGAGGTAAACAAAGTAATTGTAAATATGCAGAAGCATTTGAAATAATAAGATGGATTGATTAATGGTATGGATTTGTGCATATAGAGATTGGGCTAAAAAAATATATACTGAAGTTAACTTAAAAACTCCATGTATTTTAATCCAAACATTAAAAGAGTTTAAAGACCAATCTAAATTTTTTAATAAAAATGATAAAATATTTTTTATTGGGTGGAGTTGGATTGTACCTGGTAATATAGTTAATAACTATAATTGTATTTGTTTGCATCCTTCACCTCTCCCTAAGTATAGAGGAGGTAGCCCCCTACAACATCAAATAATAAACGGTGAAAGTAGTAGCGCTGTAACTTTATTTAAAATGGATAGTGGAATTGATACCGGTGAAATACTCTTCCAGAAAGAATTCTCCTTATTAGGTGAATTAAACGACATATTTAACCAAATAATAGATTTGGGTACCCAGGGGGTTTTATGTATATTAACAAATAATTTTACACCAACTAAACAAGACGAATTGCAATCTACCTTTTTTAAACGAAGAACCCCTGATCAAAGTGAAATCACTTTAAAGGATCTAAAAACCCACTCAGCAAAAAATTTACATAATAAAATAAGAGCATTACAGGACCCATATCCAAATGCTTTTATTAAATGTGCTGATGGAAAAAAATTATATTTAAAATTATCTGAATATGAAAAATAAAAAGATATTTATAACAGGAGGAGCAGGGTATTTAGGATCCCACTTAGTAAAAAGATATTATCAAGATAATGAAATTACGATTTACTCAAGGGATGAAGCTAAACATTATTATTTAAAAAAACAATTTCCAAATATTAATTGTATTATTGGAGATATACGTAATTTTGATTTGCTTAAAAGATCTGTTGTAGGACATGATATAGGTATTTTTGCTGCTTCCCTAAAGCAAATAGGAGCAGTTGATCAAAATATTGAGGAATCTTCAAAAATTATAATTGACGGAGCTTTAAATTCAAGAAGAGTTGCAGAAGAAGTAGGAATGGAAGCTGCATGTTTTATTTCTAGTGATAAATCAAGAGCAGCTACTACAATATATGGGGCTATGAAGTTTGTAGCAGGAGAATCATTTATAGTAAACTCAGATAAGTCATCAGTTAGATTATCTTCAGCTATTTATGGAAATGTACTCAATTCAACTGGTTCAATCATTCCATTAATGTGGGATGCTATTAATAGGGGGTATGAATTAACTTTATATTCTGATAAAATGACTCGATTTATGATTGATATTGAAGAAGCAATAGATTTAATCGAGTATAGTTTAGAAGTAGATGGTTATAATGTAATACCTAATTTAAAATCATTTTTGGTTAAAGACCTATTTGAAATCTTTAAAGAAAAATTTGGATTAAAATATAAGATGGGTGTACCTCGTATCTCTGAAAAATTACATGAGATGATGATTTCCATTGAAGAAGCTCCTAGAACTTATTACGATGAAACACTAGACACATATTTTATGCATTATAAAAAATTAACTAGTGAACCTATTGGTTTTGAGTTTACTAGTAATAAAACAGTAGTTAACAAAGAAGAATTAGAAAATATTTTAGAATCTTATAATTATTTTAAATAAAAAACATCATGAAACCAATCCATTTAAGAAACGTACCTCCCCCATCAGAAACATTTAACCATATTCAATTTTTAGAATTTATGGCTAGCTGGATAAAGCCAGAAAAATATTTAGAGCTTGGTTGTAGATCTGGAGCATCTTTAATTCCAATTTCAAGTCATTGTAAGAGTGTAATTGGAGTAGATATGGATCCTCCTGGATATAATATCCCAACCAACGCTAAGATTGAAGTGTGTACCACAGATGAATATTTTGAAAAAACAGACGAGTCAGTTCAATATGATATGGTTTTTATAGATGCGGATCACAGTTATGAGCAATCTTTAAAAGATTTCATGAATGTTAAGGATAAAGTCATAGGAAATGGGTTTATATTTATGCACGATACTTCGCCATATGATGTATCATTTACTGCTAGCTATTTATGCGGGGATACTTGGAAAACTGCTAAATGGATTAAGAATAATCTAATAAATGAATGGGAAGTTGTTACTCTCCCCTTTAACCCAGGTCTTACTATTCTTAAAAGAATGAATATTGATAAACAATTAGCATGGGAATGAAAATATTAATTCTTGGGCATAAAGGAATGCTAGGGCATATGGTTAAAATATACCTAGAACAATCCCATACTATTAAAACGACCAATTATCGATGGGGTACTGATGAATTTAAAGAAACTGTATCTAATTCTAACGCTGACTATTTGATTAATTGTATTGGCGCAATCCCTCAAAGAACAAAGAACTTCGACATTAATTGGGAATTACCCATCTGGTTAGATCAAAACTTCCAAGGAAAAATAATCCATCCAGGAACGGATTGTGAAATAGATAACGATGTATATGGTCTATCAAAAGCAAAGGCTACAGACTGGATCTTAAGTAAGGGGCAAAAAACAAAAATAATAAAAACCTCAATAATTGGTCCTGAACTTAAAGGTAATGCTAGTCTTATGGATTGGTTTTTATCTCAAAAAGGTGAAGTATATGGTTATACTAAAGCTATATGGAATGGTATTACTACGTTAGAATGGGCGAAACAATGTTTATCTTTAATTAATAATTGGGATCAATACCCACTTTTGAATATCCCTTATAGTGATCCTATTTCTAAATTTGAATTGTTAAGTATTATAAAAGAAGTTTATAATAAAGATGATGTTAAGATTCTCCCTAAAGATTTAGGTAAAAATAAAGTTTTAAATGGAACTATAAAAACTAGTAATATAAAAAGTCAAATATTAGAATTAAAAAATATTTGAAGAAATTTGTGGAATCTAAAGGATTTGTTCGTATATTTACAAGGTAAATGAGGTGCGAGCCTAAAAACCCAATTATGATGATTTACCAATTTATTAGTTTGCCGACTTTAGTGTTTACGATTGTCTTGACTGCTTATTTTGCAGGGATGGTCGGAGTATTTACCCAATGTAAAAATCAGAAATAATGGAAGATTTAAAATTTAAGACTGCTGGTGACGTAGCTAATACTGTGGATCCTGATTTTACTTGCGCTAAAAATAGCAACTTCCAGTTGAATGTTAATGGCTTTAGAATTAGTATTGCATTTGGCCCAGGTATGTACGTTGAGAATGATACCCGTTATTCGAAGAAAGATCCCCGAGATCAGTATGTTTGGGGTAGTAAGTTTGCTGAGGTAAAAATTTGGGATCGGAATAATGAACCGATTCTGTGGGATGACTTGAACGCAGTAATTGGATGGTGTTCTTCTGATTGCGTTGCTCGAATGATTGGATGTTTGGCTAGTTGCCCTCCAGATCATGATCCCCGAAAAGCTCTTATACAAATTGAAGAAGCTTCACGCTGATCTGTGGAATTTCATCTTTTTGTTCGTATATTCACGGAGTCCGGTTGCGGGCGTATTGTTTAATTAAAACCCAGTTAAGATGTTTGTAGAAAAAATCAATGAGGCGCAAGAGTTACTTGCTAATGATGATAACCTTAAAAAAGTTGAAATTCGTTTCAATATTGAAACCAATAAATATGGATCTGTTTTCAGAAACTTTGATTTAGTAATTTCCCGTGACAAGTATACTGATAATGGGTTTGGTTATTACCTAGCAGAAACAGGAATGTTTGGAAATTATATGGGTAATGTTGAGATGATGAAGAATGGGACTGGGTTTTATGTTTCCAAAGTGTGGTTTGGTCAGATAATGAAGCAAAAGATGAAATTTGCTGATTTTACATTTAAGAAAATGGTTGCAATTGCCAAAATTGTTAATAATCAAGAGCCTATTACTGAAGAACAAACCGCTGAATTGCCATTCTAATGGAAAATTTAATGAGAAAGTTGGTTTTATCCATGAATATGGACGAAATCATTGAAATGTTGAGGGAAATTCGCGAACTTAGCGAAATGTCCCCAAGTGAGCGTGAAATTTACGCCCTCTATTACCCAGATGCTCAAATTATTGCGGAGTGTGATAGAGAATCATT
>JACKZZ010022206.1_pt1 | contig 11703 bp, 6 predicted proteins | sample 8027871 | NCBI WGS metagenome assembly JACKZZ01 (sample SAMN15724774, study PRJNA655200) | protist metagenome | isolation source: fluorescence activated cell sorting (FACS) single amplified genomes of... | place: USA: West Boothbay Harbor, Gulf of Maine | collected 2000-07-19
AGCCTGAATGCCTTTTTGTTGTCGTTGGCATATTTTTGTTATATTTTCTTCCGGGAGCAGATGGGAGTCGGGTGGTGACGCGTAGGCGGACCGTTGCGCGGGGCCAGGCCAGGGCGTTGCTCGCTCGGACTGCCACGGATCCTCCAAAGGAAATAGCAGCGGAAATAAAGAAGTTGTCGGTCGTGCAAGCAAAAGCTCGGAGCGCTATTGAAAAACAAAACGTATTGTTGGACAAGAGCCACGGGCGAGTCAAAGAGTTAAAGGGTATGTTGCGGAGTGCCCTCCGCGAGGAGTTGGCGCAAAAGCGGTGGGTTGACAATACCAACCATATGATAAAGCAATTAGAGAAGCAGAAGAAAAGCATTAAATTAAAGTACGACCTCAAGCGCCTCAAGCCAGTGCTGAAAGAGGCAAAAAAACACCAAGACCAATTACTGCGGGAACAGAACCAGTGGAAATCAACAAACAATGAAATGAGCAGTAAAGTTAAGGACATTGTGGAACAACTGAAAGCGTTGAAGGGTGAAAGCGACACATTAAACGAAGAAATGAAAGAGGACACCGGGTCAGGGTCAGGGAAGAAAGAAGGAAATGGGACGAAGGCAGAAAACGCGAAAAAAAAGGACAAAAATAGCAGCGAGAAGAAAGGCGACGACGAGGACACAAAGAAAAAGAAACTTGACCTGGATAAGTTGCTGAATGTGCTAGATGATCCCTCGAGCGAGGAGGCAGGCCTGAACGAGACAGAGTGGTAATGAGCAAGGCGCGTGTTTTCGCGAACGACGCGTGTGTCGAAATATGTCCTAAGAGTTCTTAACTCGTACTTAGTAACATAGTATAAATTTTGCTACAACAACAATCTAACGAAACAATTAAAAAAAAATAAGCGACTGCCTCTCTCTACGTACCCAGAACGCTTTCGTAGCCTCTTGCTTCTCGAGTCGAGAATACGAAATAACCCATCCGTCAAATGGAGGGGGAACAACTTCTACCTTGGAGGCGGTGTCATGCTGGCCCGAGCCAAAAAGATCACGTGTTGCGGTTTATTTCCTGGGCCGATGCGCCTAAATCTGTTAGTGAACGTTTTATGCTCCCTATGATTTCCGCGCTCGAATCAGTAAAAGACGCTGGCAATTGTACCATTGGTGCACGGTAGCGTTTCTCAAAATTTTCTGCATGTTCTGAGCGCTTGATAAAGCGCTGACGCGAGTCCCTGGCGGCCTTTGACAAATACCGCCGTTTGTGGCGAAACCTGTAATCGTAGCGCCCCATGCTGTGCTGAACGAGAGATTTCCCAGATTTCCAATCGTAAAGGCCGTCCAGCGCATCGTAGAGGCAGGGGGTGTCCGCAGCAATAAAAAATTGACGACTGACTGCACAACACCTCAGCAGAGACTTCCCGTCAAGGAAAGACAAGACGCGTAGAAAGACGTGCTCGGGAAGGTAATGTTTTACGGGATTTCCGATTACATATTGTCGTACTGAATAACTCCTTTCTTCACCATCTATCGATAAGGAGAAAATTTCATCATGGTCGACAGGCTCCGCGGTACGTACGTAGTTTTCTAGAAGGGCTTTTCTCAGGTTCCTCGTGTTCTCGTCGGTATCCTTCGGTTTGGACGAGGTAGGGCAGCTTGAAGACCTCTTTCGTCGTCTGTCAAAAAGAGAAGAGATTATTGCTTTCATTTCGTATTCTTCAACCGCACACAAGTGGTTTCTTCTCCATCAATCACTCAGTTTGTCCTCTTTATTGAGACAACTATGTTCCATTCACTATCAAAGGAAGTAACTAACTTATCAAGACGTATAGCCTTTCCATTCACATTCCTGCTGGTTGAATCGCTAGCCTCTATTTATTTACTTCCTTTCACAAAAAGAACAACAAAAGTTCTTCTTCACAACCAAACAACAACACCAAGAAGAAGAGAGAAGAAGAAAAAAAAAAGTGAAGACAAAAAAAATAAAATAATAGATCGCGTTGAAGTACGTCCTCATATAAGATAAAGAATTTTAAGGAACATATAAAAACGTTAGGATATTGTAACTCTGTATCGATAATTATTATACAAAATACTGTTTTAATTTATTTAAATCCTTACTTATGATAAATGGTAAAAAAGAAAAAATATAGTGTAATAAGTACATATACCTATATAATATTCCATTTAGGGTACTTTCTTCAGTCAGTCGTTCCTTTTGTTTTCCGTCAAAAGCTGAACCAACAAATCCATCTTCTTATTCATGTCCAGCATTTGACTCTTCATCCCTTTGATTTCTCCCTCCAAAGTTCTTACGTACAAATTCGCCCCTCTCCCTAGCCCAGCGGGTTTACCCAGGACCGATGACTGGTCAAAATCGAAGCTTGCGCTGCGTCGCACTTTCACGGCGCTGTCGAACTTTTCAAACAGCCCTTTCCCTTGCAAATCGCTGGTTTGAATGCGAACAATTTGTCCATCTTCTCCTTTGGACGGGTCAACAACCAATAGGCCGTGGTCTTTTGATTTCTGGTTGTCGGCGTCTTCAAAAGCAGCAGCAGAGGGCTGCCAGTCGGCCAGGGCCAACACATCCATCGTTTTTGGTATGAATTGTTTCTTTCGGGAGACTAACTTGCCTAGGTCCAGCAGGCCCTCGTCTGTTACTCTCCCACCGAATGCCTTCTCCGCTATTTCCGCTTCAAGCTTTCCACAACAAAACAAAATGCTCGCCTCATCTACGATATTTACAGCAGTGAACATGAAGAAGTCGCATTCCTGCTCCTTCTTTGCCGCAGCACACTCGGCCAAAATAGCCTCTCGGCGCTCAATTACAGGCTGCAGATCGACGCATTCAAGGGTTCCCCACCCAAAAGAACCTGCCCAATTAGGGTCGCTACTTTTGAAATCAAACTTCTTCTGGTCTCCACGAACCAATTCGGCTGGAGAAAAAAGAAAAACCATTTTGCTTTTTGCCTTGAACTGTTGCTGGGCATAGGCGTCGATGTCGTCCACGCCACAAACTTTCGCCAACGTGCTCACTACTAGTTTGTCGACGTCTGTCGTCGTCGGTGACTTAAAATTCAACGTGTCCGACAGAATCGCGGACATCATGATGCCTGCTACGCGCGGTTTAATCTTTCGCTTTTGTCTCATAAAGTTGTGACTTAGGATTGTAGACATGCTCCCCCAAGGCCGTATGTCAAAAAATATCGGAGAAGACGTTTGGACGGTCCCACTCTGAGTAGCGTGGTGGTCAATAATGCCCACAATTTGTTCCTGATCGATGCACTTTGGGGTTTGACTCCACTGATTGTGGTCGACCAGGCATATGCGAAGGTTTTTTAAGTTCGGTATATCACCAATGTAAACGGGCTTTGGGATTCCCCAGCGCTGCAAGGCCCATTCAATTTCAGTGTTCAGAACGCGCTGGGCAAGGGCGGGGGTTCCCCCGTACAGTTCGGCCGCCCCGATCGCTCCCGCAACGGAGTCTAAATCTGTGTTTAGGTGACCAACAAACACACAATCTTTAAGCATCCCTGTTAAAAACTCATTCGTCTGTACTTCATGTGGTATATCGTCAGACGACATGTCTTTACAAATAGACGACGCCACGTCATCATTCTCCCTGACTGCGCGCGCTAAGGGCGACTGGCGAAGCTTCAGTAGATGCTTCTGAATAATTTGGTCGGTGGTGAACTTGGCCATGGCTCCAAAGTCAAACAACAAGGTTGACGTTCCCTCTTATTGTATCGGGTTTTGTTCCTCTGCATGGGATCTTTTAAATACTGAAATGGTGTAATTTTAATATTAAAAATGGATGGGTTCAGTAACTATATCATTCCGTATTTTCTTTCTTCGTTGCAGAAGAAGAGGCCCGTGTATATGAAGAAGAAGTGGTGTTGTGAGAAGAGAAGCGGATATTATTACCGTACCAGGTATTACCAGGAGAGGACGAGGAGGTCGGTGGTAATGTAATAAAAAAAGACGGGGGAGACTAAAATTAATATTTACTATCGGTTCATAGTTGTATTTTATATTAGTCTATGAAGAAAATAATAAGAAATTATCGGTCGCGTATATTTTTTAAGGAAGGCAAAAGGCGCGCAACGCCCCCTGATGAATCTGCATCTGTATAGGTTCCCTTTTCATCACTTCACCGTCGATAAGGACCATCCCATCGGTGGGTTCCAGCCTGAGGGCTACTGCGTCTGCGGCGGTAACGGTGTTTCCGTTCAAGTGATCCCCAGTTTCTAGATCAAGCAACAATTTTGTGAACAGGCAAGGGTTCGCACGGTCTACTATTTGAATCGATATGATCCCATCGTCCAGTTTCGATTCTGGTGCAAACTTCATGTCGTACGATAGGTAAGTCAGTTGGGCCGCTAAAAAAAATTTGTTGGCGTTTAAGGGAACCGTCTTCCAGCCCTTATCGTACTCTTCTTGCCCGATCGGTTTGTTCAGGGCCGGCAGCAAGTGATTGTCCAGCCTCAGCCCCTCACCGTCTTTTTCAGCCCCATTGTCGGTTCCTGCATCCTTGCTTGCAGATTCATAGGGCAAGTAGTGCAGGACACCGTTAAAGGTAGCGCAGGAACACCAGATCAGCTGCAACGCGTACACGGTGAACCGCAGCCCGCCGCAACAGCGACATTTTTCGCTGCCAATGTCGACCTCCGAGCCAAACCCCCAACTGAGGGAGAGAAAGCTGTACATCTTCCCTTGCGTTTCGTTTTCAGCGACGGACAGGTCAAATGGTTTGTGGGATCCTCTGGCCACAACGAACGCCATGTTCGTTACTACTGTCTCCAAATCCCCCAGGTCCCCGCCCATTTTAGACTGGTAAAGAACAGAGCAGGACCATGCATTGCCAGATCCGCCGGGCACTAGGGCCAGTGGTATGTCTGCGACCAACCGACGGTCGTCCCGGCTCATCAAGCCTTGAACAACTTCATAAACAGTCCCATCCCCACCTACTGCAAGAATACCGTCCGGGCAACTCTGGAGGTCCAAGCCCTGCGCGATCTCCGTGCCCTCTCCTGCTCTTGTTGTAACACGCACTCCGCCGCTGGCAGCAAAGGAAATATTTGCATGCTCTTCTAACAAGGTCGAGCAGTGCATTTCCCACATCTCTTGGGCTCTTCCTTGTCCCGATTTAGGATTAATAACGACGCACATTTTTCGTTGGTGCGAAGGCAGCCCAGCCACTTTCAGGATAGCGCGTTTCAGCCTACGTGCTGCCTCCTCGCCCCCTTCGACCGGGGGAAGTTCTGCAGTTTTTGACGTTCTAATGTTTTTGACAAGGGGGTAGTGAAAGATGACAATTCTATTTTCAAGAGAAACTTTGCAGCCCACAATATCTGTCGAATCGATGTTCTCAGATCGAAGAATGCGCGCGGCCAAATCGTCAACGGCTGACTCCGAGTCCCCGAGCATAATGTTTACCCGTTCAGTGCCACTTCCGAAGGACGCCATTTGTTCTTTCAAATAATACGCAACGCAAAACGTACCTGGATCGCAGAAGTCTTTTATGGAACAGCCTTTCCTCTTTACTTGCGTACGCACTAATCTTAAAATATAGAACCTGTAAATTTAATTGCTTTAAACCACCTTTGCGAAAAAAACAGAAGCAGAATAGAAGTATTAACATGGTCCATATACCTGGGTATTTTTTTATTTTTTAATAAATAATAATTTTTTTTTTATTAATTATAATAATATTTTTTTTCTTCTTCGCGCGTAGTAGTGTAGTAGTAGAAGACGACGCATACCGGTACTACAGTATTATTACAATATTAAAATACAGTATGATAAGGGTTCCTGTACGAGGAGTAGTTCAGTAGGTACGGTACTACGGAATTCGAAATTCCTTTTTTTTTCTTCTTCTTCTTCTTCTTCTTTCTTTTTCCTTCCCGGGAGTTGTTAATAATGATGTTTAATATGTTGTAGTAGGGTTTAACTTTAAATTAGACGACGACGACGACAGTGTATTGTCATTTATACCAACGTTACTTGAATTGGAAAACGTTTTAGTCGTCTAATAAAGTGCACAAACTCTGTGTGATAATTCTTAATTCTACTCTTATTAGCACAGACCACGATTGAACAGGGCGTGTAATTTCACAAAATTGTACAATCGTAATAATATGGATGTAAAGACAAACTTCCAATTGAAAAAACTTTCTACTCCGCAAGAAATATTCTAGAGGCGATGTCTTTCACCATCCAATCCATCCCTTCTACCAACCCTTGTCCCGTCACCGCACTGCAGGGGTGAATTTCCCAATGGTGTTTCTTAAACAAATCGGAGCCTAAACAAAGGGCCTCCGCAATTTCTTCTCCTTTCAACGCGCCCGCCAAATCCTGCTTGTTGGCAAAGACAAGAAGCGAAGCTCCCGACAACTTTTCTTGCCCCATTAGTTTCATCAGCTCTTGCTTGCACTGTTCTAACCGGCGTTTGTCGGCACTGTCTACGACCCACACAATTCCGTCCGTTTGTTCGAAGTAGTTGCGCCAGTACGATCGGATGGTTTTTTGACCTCCAATATCCCAAACGTTCAGTTTGTACCCTCGGAAATCGAACGTTTGTATGTCAAACCCGAGAGTCGGCGAGATGGTATCAATATCTTCCCCTTTGAACTTTTTCAAAATGGTCGTTTTCCCAGCGTTGTCCAGCCCAAGAACCAGCAATCGCACCTCCTTCTCTTTCTCCTTCAATTTCTTCAATATAGTAAGAAGCCCCATGGTTTAAAACTTTCAACAATGCAATTCTGTTCTTTCGATACGAAATGCATACAATTTATACAGTGTAACACGTTCGTTGTTTCGTTTTCGATTCACAAACTTATTACTTTCATTTCATTCGTTGCTTAGAATATACCATCAGACGACTCTTACAAATTAATAACTAATAATAATAGTCCTAATAAGAAAGAACAGAAGAAGAAAGATGAAAAAAAAATAATTATTAATAAATTAATAATAATATATGAAAAAACAATTTGATGGTGTGATGATGATATTAATATCAACTGTATAATATTAATACGAATTTTTCAAAAACAAACTACACACTATTACACAGCAAAAAGACAAATTAAATTCAAAAAAAAAAAAGAAAACGACATTTCATTATTTTTTTATTTTATTTAGTTTTTTATTTTATCTCCAGACTTACCAAATATAATACCTTGGTGCTTGGTACAGCATCGTAACATCCAATATAGCGGATAGTACCTCGTATATTAAAAACCCTAATAATAACAGGGAAAAAGGAGTTTCATAGTGAGTCCTATTTCCAAGTAAAAATAATATCTATTTTTGTATATATTTATTACTTCGTGGTGTTTCTTTTTATTTGTCGTTGCGTTGTAGTAGTAGTTCTAATATATATTTTGTGTATAATATATAGTAACTTCGTATATTTATTTCACTCATATCTCATACATTTTATATTTTATACGTACTTATTCTACTGTTAAAATATATATGTATTTAATTATGAAGGGCTAGTCGTCAGATCGTTAGAGTTAATAAACATAATGGGGATATTTTATAACGAATGAGAGCAACGAAACCGGGAACGCAACACCAACGCTACCTCCTTTAAACTAGTAACCTTTTCGTGGAGATTGATGACTTATTTTTTTTATCATATTACTATCATCATCATCATCATCAGCATATATTATTATTATATTATTATATATTTTAATAAAAAAATACAATAATAATATAATAAATATGAGATAATGACTTCCTATTTTTGATCAGAAAGTTACACGAAACAAACGGGCAAAGAGGGATATTAATCTCGGGTAATTTGTGAGACAGAAAAAGTTGTCACTGTAGCTTCAGGGAACCAGTGCATTTGTTTACACTTTTTTTCACAACGACCGTTGTCCCCTTCTGCCTTCACAATAAGAAATGGTGCGTGCAAGAGGGAGGGCTGTGTTCTCCTTTCCTACGAGATGGGTGCTGATACCATGGCCTCATACAGTCGTCCAATACATGAGAATGTTCAATGTTTTCAATCTAGATGTTTTGAAGTTAGTCGCCCTGGACTGTGTTATCGAAGGTGATTTGTACCAATCGTTCCTGATAACGGCATGTGTTCCCATTATCGCTTGCATTTGGATTGGAGTGTGCTTGCTGATTGGTCATTTCCAGTATACGAAAGAACTGAAAAAATACCCAAGAACTCAAGGCGGAGGGGATTCTGTCCCGTTTACCAGTTCGCGTAAAGCTTATCAGCTGCGGCAGAAGGCCATGAAAGGAAAAGAACATGCCGAACATGGTAAAATATTTGGTGTGCAGAAGATTGAAGTTCACCGGCTGCCATTGTGGCTGCAGCTAGACGTTCCCTCGCAGCCAACCGATTCTACATCATCTGCATTAGTGAAAAAGGTAAACGTAAGTGCATGGACAAAGCGCCTGAAAACTCGGATCAGGTACGAGGTGTTTGTGGATAAAATACAACACTTGTTTTTTTCAATACTTTTGCTGGCCTATGTCCCCGTGTCGGGCAAGGTTATGAGACTTTTTAGATGTGTTCAAGTTGGGGAAGACTATTTTATCATGAGTGACCTGAAGCTTCAATGCTATACTTTTGAATACAAAGCGTACTTATCCATTGCTACGGCGTGTGTCTTCTTGTACGTCACGGGCATTCCTCTCCTTTTCTTATGGTTTCTGTGGAGTGCTCGAAACGCTGGTGTCTCAAAAATATGGAGGAGCATTGAAAACAACGAAAATCGAAAACAATTTTGGTTGGCGCACGCAAAGGCACAAAAAGAAGCTCAAAACGAACTTTGGCAAGAGCCTAAGTCAATTTCAGAAGTAAAATCGATTATTCTCAGCTACATAAGAAAGCGGAATTTGCGGAGTCACAAGGCACAAGCACGGTTTGGTTTTATTTGCGAAGCTTACAAAGAAAAGGCGTGGTGGTACGAGTGCTTTGAATTGACTCGAAAACTGGCTTTGACCGGGGGAATTGCGCTCATTAGACCAGGAAGCACGACCCAAATTTTGGCTGGTTTGTCTTTTACGGCGTTTTTTAGTTACTTCGCTATGTACTTCAAACCGTACAGGAACATCGGGGATGACGTTCTCTATAACGTCTGCATGTTCCAGTTATTTACTGCACTGTTTATTGGTTTGTTAACAAAACTAGATGTCTCTCCACTTACGACACAATTCACAGATATACGGGTCAAGCCAGACGATCATGTGGACGTTCGAGCCGCAGCAGGGAACCCTTCCCCAGACGACTTTTTGCCATGGGTTGTGATTATTTCCCACCTGACTTGCATCGGGTTTGCCGCCTTCGCTGTTTTAAACGAAATGCGCACGGCCAAGTCCTACCAGCGGGCGCTTAAGCGACACGAAAACGAGCAGCGGAACCGTGTGCGCCAGACACTACGAAAATGGGCAAAAGCCCGGCGAATGGCATTGTTGGAACAAGCACGCAAGCAGCAGCAAGGTGAAAACACCGAGGAAAGTTTGGAAGATGCTACGCGGAAAGCGATGGAAAAAATGGAACGCGAAAAAGAACAAAATGAATTAGAGAAGGAAATGCAGCAGTTGCAGGAACTGAAACGTTCAAACCAGCATTTGACGGAAGCGGATGATTCTAGTCTGACAGCCGAGCAGAGAGAGTTGAAAGAATTCCTCCTTGGTAGTGTCAATGAAGTTTCGCGACGCAAACAAGCATTGGCGAAGCAGGTGGAAAGAATTGAACAAGAAACCCAAGAATCCGCAGATATTTTTAACAATAATGTAGAGAAGCAGAAAGATCAGCAGCACCAACGCTTACTCGAAAGGTTGGCAAAACGGCAAAGTCAGAAACAAAAAGGAGCTCAGGCAATAGTAAAAATGGCGGTTAATGCGAAGAAAGCTAGGGCAAACGTTAGGCCTGGGAGTAAAACTAAAGTAATGCCGACCCAAAAATCTCCCAAGAGGCCGGCTCCTCCGAGAATGCCGAAAAAAAATATTAAGAAAAAGTGAAGTCGGGAGAAGCAAAATGTGTGTTAATAATTGAATTTTAAGTGATAAGAATCTTAAAGAAGAAAAGAAATTAATTATACGAAAATCACTCTTCACTTTACCGTACAGACACCAGTGGTAATACAGGTCAAGTGGATACATTGTTTTCACGTTAACTTATTTCGGGTAATAATGAACGCTGCACTGCCTCCATTTGCAGCCGGCGAGCTCTTGGTAACTTTAATGCCATGGCTCTCGCCGCCGACGGAAATTTGTTGAATTCCAGTGCCAACCTGTACAATACTTTCTCGATCCTTTCCCGCCAACTCTTCTTTCAATTTGAGGTTTTCCGCCACTAATTTTCTGATCCTCAAACGCTGCAATGAGGTCTCCCTTCCTAATTTCCCAAGATCCAAGTTATATTTCTCCTGCAATAGGGTATGTTGCTGCTGTAGATTTTCCAACTCCGCCGAGACGTTTCGAAGTTCTATTGTGAGTTTTTCCACTTGGGCAGGGGTAACTCGGTACCGAGGACTCGACGCAGCTGGGGTACGAGGGGATTGGAGGCCGCCTCCTTGACGGCCTCGTCCTATCGCTGCGTAAGAATTTCGCTTCTCTAGTTTCTTAAGGGAGTTCTTTTTTGTCTCTATCGATCTACTTAAATTTTGAATCTCCCGCTGCAGCTTCGAACACTTTTCATCAACATTCGCCGGGCTTGCAACCGAAGGCGGCCTTTCACGTGCAAAGTCCATCCTGCTGCCCAAAAGTTGGCGGACTAAATCACTTAGTCAAATACAAATGTTCGAAAACAACTTTTTCCCTCTTCTCCACGAAACCAAAAGTACTGCTGTAGACGCCCTTGCATTTTTTTAACTACAAATGAAGAACAAATAATACGATACCGTACCGGTACATCAAAAGTTTTAGCGCCAGACTAAAATGATGATGATGAAGCTGGAGAAGAAGAAGAAGGAGGAGGAGGTTTGAAAAATATAATAAAAAATAATAAATAGTCCCACCAACAGTATAGTATTATATTGTAATAGTATTACGGTATAATAGTAGTGTCTATTTAATATTTCTAAAAAAATAGTATAACTATGATGCGAGGAGGATTGGTGGGGATTCCCGCTCATAATACTAATAATTAAAAACGAGGATTTGTCCTTCTTCTTCTACCTGTACTGGGTATAATACCTGGTACCTGGTACCTGGTACCAATTTATAATACCAGGTTCAGGTTCAGGCCCCGGTTCCGTTCCGTACTGTCTGTACGCTCGCTACCACCAATACTAATAATATACCAATATTATAATAAATACGAGGAGTAGCAGAATGATACAGACTCAGAAGAAATAAAAAAAAAATTGTTTGTTGTTGCTGCATATTTTAATTTTTTACAAGAACTCTTCCGCAAAAACTTTCCGCCGGACAGCATTGGTGAAACCTTGGGTATATTTAAACAATACCCCGTGCTTTCCCCCGGCTGCAATTTTCGCACGTTTTTCGAGGTCACGGCCTTTTAACTCTGCGGACGTCCGTTTCTTGTTCAGGACCCCCGACGATGTCCCTTTCGAGGGATCGTGGGACGTGCGAACGTTCCCAGAGTTTATGTTCTCTGAATCTTCACCCAACGTTGCTGAACCACCCATCTGGCGACTTTTGTGCGCACCTATTTCCTGCATGATGACGTTGATTTGCAAAGTCGACAGCTGCTGCCTTCGTGATTTTACCGCGTCATCCCCCTTTT
>JACKZZ010016651.1_pt1 | contig 11701 bp, 8 predicted proteins | sample 8027871 | NCBI WGS metagenome assembly JACKZZ01 (sample SAMN15724774, study PRJNA655200) | protist metagenome | isolation source: fluorescence activated cell sorting (FACS) single amplified genomes of... | place: USA: West Boothbay Harbor, Gulf of Maine | collected 2000-07-19
AATTATTTTATTTTTTACGAGTATTATTATTATATAAAAAAAATTACTTTAGGTTTTTTACATTCAAAATACTTTCACTATTCATTCTAAATTGTCTTCTTTGCACTTTTAAATTTTCATGATCAACAACATTATGTTAGTTAAAGTCAGAAACATAAAGACTGTGTTGTTGTTTTCAAAAATATTTTTCCCACTGTTATCACTACATTTATCCTCACAAAATTTACACGGTTCTGCCCGAGAGGATTTACTTTCTGGATCTCCCGGATCACTTAATGCATAATTTGTTGCACCACGATATCTAGTCGTGTCATCCTTTATAAAACAGCAAAATGGATCTCCCAGCTCGAAACCATTTGACTTTATGCGAACCATTGTATACAAGATAAAGAATATATGTTAGGTGAAACTGACTGAAACAATTTGGGAAAATTGAATTTTTTTACTTACTTGCCCATCCCCATCTGAATCCTCTTGACAAAACTCTTTTGTCCATTTAAAACCTGCTTTTCTAAATGACTCGCCAAAAACATCTAAATCCTGTATGTATGTGTCAGAGGTGTGACCAAGCACTTTTCTTCCTGGTATTTCTTCATTCATATTTGGTAATTCTCTTCGAAATCGTGGATGCGATGAGGTATTATGTACAGTAATCGTCAATAGTATTATTACCTTGATAAATGAAAAATACAATCTATTGCTTAAATACATCGCATTACTGCTATACGGCAGGGTCATCAACATTCAATCAAGCTCCAAAAGAAGATAACACCCTAAGACGTGTGTGTGTGTGTTTGTGTCTCCCTCGCGGGTGCGGTATGCCTTTGTGTGTGTATGTAGTTAGCTTATACAGATGTAAATTCCATCTATATATTAAATTGTATACAAATGATCAGTGTCACGATCTTATTTATCATATATATATATATATATAACATACTCATATACAGTAGTATGATGTAGTATAATAATAATAATAGTAATAAAAGAAGTACTATAGCATAGCTAGTAGTCGTTAAAAATTGTTTTATATTATTTCAATTATTACTTATTTATTATTAGCACATTTACATTATTGAAATTTTTTATTGAAATTATTATTATAATAATTATTATTATTATTACATTTATAATTTATTTTATTGTTGACAATGCTACGATTATGCTAATACTACTCTAATCACAGGTAACGGCCAATCGTGTTGTATATCTAAATACAAGAAGTATGTACATCATGTTGCAAACTTAAAAGAAGCGTAATAAAACATTATTATACATGACGTCGAAGGAATTAATATAGACTGGTATTGTATATTTCGTCGCAAATTTGAAATAAGGGATATAGAGTTGTATATACAATGGCAGAGGAGAAAGAAATACATGCGGATGATGTTGATGAGACAAAAGAGGATATTGTATTGCAACGCTCGCTATCAACAGGGGAAGAAGCAAACAAAGTAAATGACGAAGACGGACATGATACTGTTTCCCCGTTATCATCCCCTAAGTCTTCTAAAAACAGCAAATCCAGATCAAAGTCACCTTCAGCAAAGAATGGTAAAAAAAAATCAAGACGTAGATCTACTATGAGAAAAAAGAAGAAGAAAGTTAAAGAGCATACATCATTATTTGATGGTAAATTTGATGGTGAATTAGTTGAAAATATCAGAGAAGGAAAAGGACGATTAACGTTTATTAATGGTGATTTTTATGAAGGCGAATTTCGACAAGGGTATAGATGGGGTAAGGGAATTTATACTACACAAAATGGAAAATATACATATCGGGGAGAATATGTTAGAAGTTTAAAACAGGGCAAAGGAACTGAAATATTTAGAAATAATGATAAATATGTGGGCGAATTTAAAAAAGATAAATATGATGGGCAAGGTAAATTTTCTAATCAAGTTGGGATATACGAAGGTTTATTTAAAAGCGGGTTGAAGCATGGACAAGGTAAAATGATTTTTCATCGTGGAGATTCATATGAGGGGGCGTACAAAGATGGTTTCATGCATGGTAGAGGTGTATATGCATTTGCTGATGGTAGACTATATGATGGCGAATTTGTGAAAGGAGTACGCGAAGGAAGAGGAAATATGACCTACGTACGTATTTTTCTCTCTTGTTTTCTAAATGACGTATAAAATATTTATACAACTCTTTTTATTTAAAGCTATTTTCCTAACACACGGAACGTTAATATGTATATATGTATGTATGCATATACTATTATGGATGTGTATCAAATCTTTACAGAAAAATGGTGAAAAGTACTCTGGGTTCTTCAAGGATAACTTAGAAGATGGAAACGGGCGATATCGCTTTACAAATGGTGTTTATAGAGAGGGTGCATGGCTTAAAGGGAAACGAGTTAGGTGGCTCTCAGGGGATAAAATAGGCGGTATGCCAACAGTGTAGTTTGTGTACACCTAGAGACGAAAGATATTTTATGACATTCCAATTGACGAGTTGCTTGTGGTACGTTACCATGCAATCATTATAATTTTATTATATTTTTTCATTATTGTTTGTTGCAAAGCATCTTTCGTTGTATATACATTCACTCCAAAGGTAGTAAATTTATCCTAGACGGAGATCTAGTCGAAGAAAATTTTACATTCTTTTTTTTTAACAGTATATGAATATTAATCACAGGTATAAAATTTTATTTAAATGAGTAAGATAATAATATATACATTCGCTCCAATTTGTATCACATTGAATCATCCAAAAAGCCTTTTTTTTATTAACATAGCTACTACTCGTAATGCCTTACTTTACTAATATATCATTTAGCAGGGAAATACAATTGCTACAAAAATCGGTCAATAAGATGCACCAGCAAGTACAAAGAATAGGTATATTGTGTACTTGAATGGAGTGTATGGAGCCTATCAAAAGAAAAAAACGACAGCAGACTTTTTATTCGTCGTAAAAACGATTATTTTGTTGTAATACTTTTTTGCAGTTATAACGTTCACTCCAGTGCCAGAGTGCTATCTTCATGTTATGGTCAGGGCTATCATTATTAATTATTATCAGTAGCCATCAACAATCATTATTATAACTAATTATTATTTTATTATTATTGCATTTCATCGTTGCTTGTTACGTAAACAACTACTTACTTCAGTGGAAAACCTTGTGATGATTTACAGGAACAGGTGACATTTACGAAAGCAACAAACTAATCATATTGTGATTCTCTATATATAAAATTTTTAAGTTTATCAATATTTTTATATAATCACATTTACATTTCTTCTATATAAATATTACAATGTCTAACCTACAGGATTGGGTTACACGTCAAGCCAATGGAAATAATAACAATAAAGCTAGTAATAGAAGTAAAAAAAGAAAGAAAAAAACGAATAATTTTGATGATAATAAAACACTGATGTACAGATTACGCTTTGCCGGCAAATATGTCGAAAATAAAAAAAAGACCTTCGATCGCATAACTCGTGGGCCTGATGAACAGGTTCAAGCTTCTAGAGAAGCTAGGCGACGAATGGTTCGGGAACAAGAAAGAGAAGAGTCAGAACAACGGAAGTTAAAACAAATCCAAGCGCGTGATAAGGCAATATTAAGAGAATTAAACTTAGGAGATTTTGAAAAGGCGCGAAGCGAGCAAAGCGTTGCAACACATTTTCAAGAAAAATACGGTGTTTTATCCGAAAAATTTGATTACTTAAGTAACGTAGAGGCAAATTTGGAGAGGAAATTACAACAACTTGAAGACAAACGCACAATAAAAGCCTTAGCAAACAGAGCAACACCAGCGATGTTGACAAAGGATGTTGAATTGTTGGAACGTTTAGTACTAACGCGGCAGCAGCAAACTAGCTCTGTTCATTCAAAAAACGACTTAAAAAAAGAGCGTATTGATGGACAACGCATGACGTTAACATTGCAGAAAGAAAAGTACCATAAAATGAAAGAAATAAGAAAGAGTCGTGAAACTGCTATCCAAACAATGTCACAAAGGGAGCAAGAACTAGCTAAAATAACCGAAAAAATAAATGAAAAAACTGCAGCATTATCCGCCCTTTTAGCGGAGGATGCAAAAGCATTTAAAACTAAATGGAAAGAGAAAATGAAATTGCTTCATATTGCTCAACAAACAAAGAAGAAGGAGGCAGTTAAAGATAAATCACATATGGACCACGCTGCCAAGATTCTCATGCTCCGTAGAAAAGCGTCTCAAAATGCTGATGAATTAAATAAAGTGAAATCATCTAAAGAAAAACGTAAGCAATATATAGATTCGATGGAAGAAGCATTTGAAACGATTACGCGTGAAACTGGAATAGAATCATTAGATGAACTTGTAGATACATTTTTACGTTCTGAGCACAGAAATTTTAGCGTTTACAAGCATATTAATGAGTTAAATAGAAATATAGAGGAAGCAGTGGCAGAAACACGTGTTATAAAAGCGGAACTAAAGCGATATTCAAAACAATATAGTAAATCAGGAGTCTCAAGAACGGAAAAAGTAGATGAGTTAACTGCCAATAGGAAGAGATTAGAGGAAAAGGCAAATGAGTATAACAAAAGTACAGAAAATTATGAAGTAGTGTCTAGAACAATTCAACCGATGATGTTAAAATTATTTTCCTTGATGGGATGCGATCAATCAGATTTAAATAAAGAGTTAGTAATAAATGGAATAAACGATTTGAATATACAAAGTGTCCTCGGAATTATGGAGCAGCAAGCAACTACAATAGCAAACTTGTACCAAAAATTTACGGATATGCCGACTGAGAAGAAGAAAGGAAATGCAGACGATTTAGGCGGGGAAGACAGTGCAGTTCTTGGGTTACTTTCAGCAGTATCCTTGAAAACGCCAACGCCACCGTCGTTTGGGGATTTTGATCCGGATGAAAACGCCCAAATAAAACAATCTGGTAGACGAGCAAGTATGTTTAGTGTAGCACCAGTTGATGTAACTAGTGTACGACTTGATGTCAAAAATCGTGTTGAATCAGGAAATTATAGACGTCACAGAGCAATACGCCGTGGACCTACGGGAAATTTAACAATTGAAGAACGAGATGCGCAAATCAAACAAATAAAAGCAATGCAAAAAAAAATTCGAAAGAGTAAGCACAAATCAGAATTCGACTTTGATTCTGACGATGAAGACAAAGATGAGCATCAAAAAAAATCAAGAAAATCGTCTGGTATGTCAGCTCGACGATCAAGTGTTATGCTTCCTTCAAAGAAAGCCAACAGTAAAGAAAGTATGAATAAAAAAAATCGTCGTCAATCATCGGTTGGAATGAGAAGAGTTTTAGTATAATACGCCTCGTATATATATAAAAACAGTATGATATATTTTTTATTATATAATAAAAAAAATATTATATGTCATGATAAGTTTATGTAAGTTATTATAAATGTATGTGTGCTATGATATAATATTTAATATATATATATAATTAATTCTTACTCATTTTATATATATGCTATAAATGAGTAAGAATTAGTATATATATGCTAAAGATAAAATATTAAAATATTTTTTAATACTCTGTCACTTTCCAGACTGGTTAAAGAAATATATTCGTAACAAAAATTTTAGCTTTTTTTCTTTTTTTTTTTTTACTCTCTCATTTACTTCATTTTTTCTATATTTATTGCTTCTTCGTTTGGCGGCGGAACGTGGACATTTTGAAAGCTGCAAGTTGCTTTGTGAATACAGGTTTACAAATTTGTATCATAAGGATGATAATTTCCATCTAAATACTATTGAATGGGCAAAAAAAAACAATAGGAAAACTGTTATAAGTTATCTCACAATGGTTTTTAATGGTACTTCTGAGCAAGATAATGCAAAATAGGAATTAGTGATAAAGATTTCCCCTATCTACCTTACTATGCAAACGCGTGAAATATATAATTAATTCTTACTCATTTATTTAATAAAATTTTACTCCCTGTAAATAATATATATATATATAAGTGATATTCATTCTCTCGTTCCTTCCATCACACTTTCTCTCTCAAAGTCTAGTATTCGTAGCTAGTGTTTTCATCGTCATCACCATCTGATTGTTGGTTTATTCTTCTTTCATTCCTTTTCATTCGTAATGCTATTGAATCTTCTTCGTCGTCCGTTAGTGAAATATATATAAAGTTAATCTTGTACGAAGCGGTTCGTACCGAGCGTCAAAATTATTTTAAAATTTTACATATTTCATTACCAGGCGGCCAGTATTATTGTAATTAATTATAAAAATATAAAGTATACCTATTTTTTTAAGACTTTTTTTTAGATTACACATGTTTTACAGAGACACAATTTTAATCCTTCTTATCTCGCTCTGGTCGCTCCCATGTTGTATCGCCAGTCTGCTTATTAATGTAATAAAAATTACCAGTAGCATCATCTAACATCATGACATATCCATATTTTAATCCAAGAGGGTATGTGTCTTTCACACTTCCTGTTTCACTGTTAAAATATATTACCCTTTTTTCCATACCAATAATTGCTTTATACCAGCCACCTCCAATATTAATATGTGTACATGGTTCATGTTTATTCACTTGTGCCTTTTTACATGATCCTACACCAAAACCAATATCCCCTTTATTTTTTTTCTTCTGAAACTTTGCTTTTGCAGCTAGCTCTTTCAACCGCTTTGATCGACTCACGACACTTTTAAATCTGATTGTTTGGTGCGACATTTCATCCTTTAAATGATCAATAATACTAATTGTTGTTCCTCTTTTACGCTGTTGTCTTTTACTGATTCTTCTACCTAATGGATTTTGTATCATTTCAATATCACCTATACCATCATCGACTAACATCATGGGATTTATAGTACATGATTCCTTCACAAACGATTTACGATACTTCAAAGGATTAGATTGTAATCGATCCCGTAGCTTTTTTGCCAATGCAAATTTTAGGGAAAGATTTTGTAAACAAAGGTATTGCCGTTGACAGTAACAGATTTGAATTCAAAACAAAATTTGTTGGCCCTCTTTGTAACTCAGAGGGCTCGATTGTACAATATGGTGTGCGATTACAAACGCAGCCAATGCAACTTGTTTACATAATTCCCAAAATAATTATGTTGAATACAACGAATGTCGTCGTTCCACCTATATTAAGTATCAACACGCAAAAATTAATTTTTAGCCCGTCCAATTGGAGTACAATACAACATGTCAAGACGCAATCTTTGGAAGATGATATTGATAACGATAATATAAAATTCCAAATATTACACACTATAATCAGCAATGATACAATATTTGAAACCAAAGCATCACTAGAAACTCTGAACACTGTTTTCACAGTTACGGATGATGATGTTGTTGGCATTAATTTAAATACAAATGTGCTTACAGTACAAGAAGCAGCCGCTGCTACAAAATCGATAACATTTATTGGTGTAAATTCAAAACCTGTTGCAGATGTAACTGTGAAAATTCAAGTGGACTCTACGTTGATTGTTGTGGAACCATCCTCGTTTAACATACGATATGATCATAAAAATGACACTGTAGATATATGGAAAAATATTAACAAACAAATTGCATTTCGTGCACAAAACGGTGCGTCTTCGACAACGGCTCGTGTCGTTTGTATTAGTGACGATATAAAATACAATGCTACATTTACCACTATTTTCACTTATTGAACTTTCCACAATAGAGAACGTAGTAGTATCACGTAGATACATACCACCACCATCATCGCCAGCTTCATTTTTACTTATTATCGTTTGATTTATTTCTATTGCATTATCACTGTCTATATAAAGGCCTCCTCCATTTCCTCCTGCCGTGTTTCCCGTAAAAGTGGTTCTTTTAATTATTCCACTACTGTCTTCTATTCTAATTCCACCACCCCATAATTTACCACTATTTTCACTTATTGAACTTTCCACAATAGAGAACGTAGTATCACTTAGATACATACCACCACCATCATCACCAGCTTCATTTTTACTTATTACTGTTTGATTTATTGTTATTGTTACTGCATTTATATTATTCCCATTTGCATATATCGCACCGCCATCACCATCACTAAAACTAGCTTTATTATTAGCAATGATGCTTGCATGTAATAGTAATGTGCCACTTAAATGTATACATATTGATCCACCACTATAATCAGGCACATTGGTATAATTGCTAACATCACCGCCTGTCAAGTTTAAATAACGCAATATCAGCTTATTATTCACACCGTTTATATAAAAATGACGCTTGTTACTTGCAGCTGTGATGGTTACTAAATTCAGAACATCGGTACTACTACCTATGATTTCTAACGTACTACTAACAGCAACATGGTTACCACCACTAATAGTACAATCGCTGTTACGTGTAAAACCTGTACCGGTATTACTGGTGCTAGCACAATCCCATGCTGTACTACTAACCAATAGTGGCCAATATATCAGCAATGTTAACAATCTAAATGGCTTCTTCCTCCATTGTTGGTTTGCACCATTGTAAAACAAAAATTTAAGCATGACAGCAAAGGAACTGATTATCGTTATCGTCTTGCAAAACAACGCTGTGTGTCGTACTTCACGTTTTTTTGAACGACCCAACTTGTCGTGCAATTTACAGCCAAAATCACCACTGTTTTTTAGAGAAATTGCTGTGAACATATAATGATATTGTTTGGGAATAAATGTAAAAAGTTTAGATCTTTTTTGATTGGTACTACATACTGTTCCAGTTTCTTGCAAGGTAGTAGAGTTCCATAAATGTTTGGCAGCGATGCGCTGTGGTGTGTCTACACACGTGTTAACGCTTGTGTCATCTTGATATGCAGCGGTATATAATTTTCCTCGACTTTCAAACCTGGCCGTTTCTAGCAAGGCAGTGGATAACCATATTTTTTTAGCAGTGGCGCATTGTGGTATGTTTACAAATATGGAAACACTGAGTGCGATAGTTACTATTAGATTTATGATAGAAATAAAAGTAAATCTGTGTTGAATTACAATCATTTGGTTTTACGGATAAATTTTATTTAATAAATTGTAAATCGTAGAAGAGCGCAATACTTATTAAACGGTAGGGGTAGATTGTATATATAATTAAATAATTGAATTTAAATATATAAACACGTGTATAAAAATGTATTATATCTATGTGTTTGATCATGCGGTGTACAAGATGTACCATGCGTCATGCGTCATACGCATAAATTTATACATACATAACATATTGTAACATATTAGATATTGCCATATTGATCCCTCGGGAAAAAAAAAAAAAAAGTATAATTTGAGTATACTAAAAATATACTTTTGATAGGGAAACGACTAAAAAAGTCGATCATTTTAGCACTTCAACACTTTTTTGATGAATTTATTAATAATAAATAATATTTACAAAATGATCGACTTTTGAATTTATTATTATTATAAGTGCGTTACTAGGTTAATTAATTTATTATTATTATTATATTTTATAATAAAATAATTTAAATTATTAATTTACCTGATAGCTGGATAGCTGGGATAGCACTTTTTTAATTAAAAAAATAATATATTATTATTATTATAGCATTATTTATATTCACTCTTTATTATCGCTCATCGCTAATTCAACAGTACCACTTGGCCATAATTTTAAACCGTATAGCGTATTATTTTTGCTATCGTTAAAATCTATATCTGTTGATGGAAACATGGTTGTATTCTTTAAAATCCATTCGCCAGATATAATTTTTTTAGGAATGACAGAATTTAAACTGCCTAACCAATTTATTACGGTATCTACCAAAGAACAATCAGATGGAAACCGTCGCGTAAATCGCTTTTTACTAATGACGAACGTAATCTTTGTTTGTTCGCCTTCCCCTACTGTAGGCTCTGCCGGACATTTATCAAGATACTCCTTACGTGTCTGTATTTCAGAACTATTAAGGACGGTATGACTTTCAATGGTTAATAATTCCATTATCCGGCTGAATTCAATTTCCTTTAATTTATTTTGATAGATTTTTGATTTTTTTTTATCTTCCAGTATTGATGATGCTACATAGAGTAGCCCGATATCGACCCTTGGCATATATAAATGTTCCTCCATTTTTTGAAATCCAATTAACACTAAAAATTCTGTTGCCCCTGGACTCCATCGAATTGTTTTTTCAAATTTTTTATTTGACCAACGCAATTTTCTGTATCTTTCTTCCTTTGGTTTATCACGAATAGTTTTTATTATTGTTGCACATGTATCAAGCGCTATTGGGTTTGCACTCAAAATTTTAGCTTGCTTTATCAGTTTTTTTTCAATTGGCTTTTCACTTTTATTATCATTTTTCTTTGATGATGTAGTCCCCATTTTTGATGATGTTAAGTCAACTGTGTTGCTATTTTTACCCGTTGTACTTGCATCTCGATTATTTTTCACAGGCGAGATATTTTTCCTTTTATTATTGCTGTTGATTTTTTTTTTAGTGCCAGTTTTTCCAGTTTGCCTCCATGTCATACGATTTTCTGCAGCAGCAAGCATAGCTTCTCTATTAGCGGTTGAGTTATTAAGATTTCCATTCGCTGCACTTTTTTTACTACTATATCCTGTGCTATTTCCACCACCACGGCGGGCCGCCGTCGCAGTTTTTTTGTTCATTTCCTCTTGTTTTTTTTGACGCAAAATAAATGCAATAGCATTTTCAAGGTCGCCATTACATTGTTCCAGTGCAACTCTAGAAATATTAGCATCAAAACCCATGTTCATCATTTGTGTTACTTTAAAATCAATATTTCCTTGGCAACTACTACCATTTCTTGAGGCATTATTATTATTACTATTATTATTACGACTCCCAGGTGAGGAGCTTTTGTTGCCCATCGTTTTTATTCTTCTTCTGTCTGATTTGTGTTGTATCTCAGTATTTCTCCTTATGCCAAACCTTGTAGTACACATAGGTTTTTGTAACTTTACTCACAGTAGAAGATTGTGTGTGAAAAGGTCTGAAGAAGAAGACAATAATACCAAGATGTTTATTTCGTTGATTGAAAAAAATATTATTATTATTTATTATTTTTTTTTTATTTTTTTACTTCCTTTTTTTCTTCAATATTTTTTTTTTATCTCACCAAAAAATATTAAAAACGTGACGAAAATCTACTAAAGTGCGATTGCTGAAGGAAATCACCTTGTATTACCATATACACAGCACTTACAATAATGTTTATAAAGTTTAATTAGTTTTGCTTTCAAAGCACTTTTATTATTCATGTTAAGGTGGATGAAAGCCTTTTTTACAGAAAACATTGAATAATGTACGAAATATTACGATTGCAGCAAGAATAGTAGTACGTATCTAAGACTATAAAATATCGACTTTTTATAGCCAAAAACATGAAAAAGATGCATAAAACGTCAACGAAACACACATTTTTCCACTTTCATTATATAGTTGATTTGTACTAAATACTATACAGAGTAGCCACAGCTACATTTTATATGTTTTTATGCATACTAATACATTATATAAAGTACAACATTGGTTGTCGACTTGTTTCATACAATTTACTACTTCCATGTCCTATCAAAGAATAAAACTATTTTGTACTAAAAATGGATTCACATCGATTTGGGACACAAAATGAGCTTTTTATCTATTTTTGTAAATTAGTGACATTATACTTAAATAGAAGAGAGAAGCTTCGAAATAGAACCAATTATGGAATTGTCG
>JACKZZ010005270.1_pt1 | contig 11700 bp, 9 predicted proteins | sample 8027871 | NCBI WGS metagenome assembly JACKZZ01 (sample SAMN15724774, study PRJNA655200) | protist metagenome | isolation source: fluorescence activated cell sorting (FACS) single amplified genomes of... | place: USA: West Boothbay Harbor, Gulf of Maine | collected 2000-07-19
GTAGAGGTAGAGGAAGCATGCTTTTTTTTGGCAGTTGGATTTCAGGTATCCGAGGGCATCGACGCGCACACATCATTGATGTTGATCTTGTGCCGAGCGTTGATGAGGAGCAGTGTTCCTGTCGACAAAAGTCGTTTGTTCGTTTTGATTGAATTGAGTTAGTAGTTATCAATGAATAGTTGCCGGAGTATCTTCTTCGCATTCAGTACGCAGAACTCGTCTTTACACATTGACACTTGATATCTATTTATCACGTAGACGTATAGCCGTAACACGAAACAGAGCCGATCAAAATGCCGTCCAAGAAGAAGCAAAAGCGCGAGGCGTTGGACGCGAAGGACATGAACGCCACTGCTCCTTTTTGGGGATCCGGCGCCCGCTGCGCGCTGTGCAAAAAAGGTCTGCACATGAACAACACGGACAAAGTCTGCAAGATGTTCGAGAAGTGCGGGCACCTCTTTCACACATGGTGCATGGACAAACTCCTTACACAGTGCGGAGAGTTGGTTCGTGACGAAGTGTCTGGCGAGGAGAAGATTTATGAGTTGCAGTGTGAGGAATGCGGCAAGGTCGACGTTGGCACAATTGTCGAGGTGCGGACCTGTTTCAAGAGCACGAAGACCACGGGCAGAGAGAGGGAGGCGCGACGAGGGGAGAAAAATTCGCAGATCCACAAGCGCATACTGGACGCGGATCGCGACATACAAAGGGAGATCGAGGCGCGCAAAAAGCTCGAGAAGGAAAACAAAAAGCTCGTTTTAGAAGAGCAAATGGAGAAGACACAGGTGAGATATGCGCAAGAGGAGATGGAAAAGGTGGCAGAGAAAGTGGAGCGAGCGAGGGAGCACGAGGCGATCGTAAGCAAGATAAAGCCCTTCTTCGACTACTGGCAGGAGGTGACTACGATCCGTCAGCAACAGTTCCACTCTAAGGAAGGCAGAAAAGAAGGAGCGAAAGAGATTAAACTCGGGACAGGCAAAGCGATCGAGAGTTTCTTCAACATCAACCATTTCATGGATTCGTTGCACGTAGGGGTCGCAGATATGGAAGCCTCGGCGCAAGCCGACCGCGACGAATACAATGCGTTATCGAAGGAAAATTCGAAGCTGGAGAGAGAGCGTCATGCGGCGCAAAAGAAATATGAGGAGGCAATCCGGGCAGGCAAGGCAATGGATGCGAAAATCGCTGAAAGAGAGCAGCTCGAGGCAAAACTGCCAGGAGAAGTGGCAAAAGTTCGAAAGGAGTTGGAGCGTGCGAGAGAAAAACGACGGAAATTGGAAGAGGCCATAAATGCTACGAAACAAGATGAAGATGTCTAGGACCTGCATGACGAAGATGTCCAGACGCACTGCTACTTAACACGGTCCGCGCAGCGAGAACTCAGCAACAAGAAGGTCCAATGAGGGAAATCGAATCAATTGTTCGGGGAGCAGATCATCTTGTTCGAAATCGAATTCCGTAAATTGTACCACACCACAGAAAGAATCAGGACGAGACATTGTGAGCGCGATTGAGGAAATAATTGGCATCTTCTAAAGAAGGGGAGTCGGACGTATCTTGATATTCGTCGTCGATGAGTGGATTTCCTCATGCAGATTCCATCCAATATCATGAGCGGTACCGGTCGTGAAGGTTTTTGAGCAAATTATAAGAAGTATTATTAGAAATGGAATCAATTCTGCAGATCATTGTTGTGAATAAGAATATTTATTAAGAAGATGGAGTTACCACGATCAGGAGTCTGCACAGCGATCACCAGGGAAGTCAATCAAAAGGACACGAACAGACAACGAAACGATCCGAATAGTTAGTGAGAATCACGACCAGGCAGTGGCAGTTTGAACGCAGCATATTACTTATGCATTGAACAAAGCCCTTCATCCGTGAAGATGGATGAATTGGATTTCGTCGACGTGTCGCAGTCGTATAATTCGCAGGAGGATTATGCGTCTGTTCATTCTGTTGACAGTTCATCCCAAAATCAGACATTTGGCATCGGACAACTTACGTCTGATCCCACAAGCCTCGCAGGGACTCTCGCAGGCACCAGGGGTACAAGTCCTCGTTACGTTGGGAAACTCATTGAGAGTCAGGGATTGGGCAGCGGGCTCCCTGACGCGCAAACAATCTCTTTCGAGGATGGAGCTGGTTTATTTCTGGGAAGCAAGGGGCCGGGTTGTTTCGCGTCGAGTAGTGCCCTCGGTTCGGGGGTGGCTCACCACCAAAGAACCGGTTCTCATGGAGGAAGTCAAGTGCATTACTCGAATTCGCCAGCGAGATCTTCCAGTGACCACATCAATCGCGTGAGTCGTGGCCCCGTGTTTGGTCAACATCCAGCACCAGGACCAGTTGTTCCGTCCATGTCAAGTCCTAGAACAATCAACATTGATCGCTCGAGTTTTGGCGAACCAGGTCCAGCTGTGACTCACCCAGCGACCTACGATCCTACCATGCCGAGCATGGGCATCGGCAAAGTGTTGTCCGGGAAGCCAGGCCCCGGCCCGCCCCGCAACAAGAAGAAGTTGTCCCGGAAGGAGAAGAAAAACTCGCGCAGAAAGGATCAAGCCGTGAAGCCGACGCATCCGAATTGGTAGTATTGTATGTTTGAGAGAGGGTCGGTTCTGGTTGCGTGCTACGTGGTCATGTCTAAGAATGAAATGTCTAAACTGATTGAAGCATGAAGAAAAAAAAAATCGTGAAGATCCTGAGCAGTTCTTGGAGATGTTTGCTCAACATCGATCTATTTTTTCAATTTCAGTTTCAGATACAACAACACAGGTACGAGATAAAGTATTTCGCCAAGTATTCGGTCGGCGAGCGTCGCGCAATGATGAGGGAGGAGTCGATGGTCGCAACGGTTATAGCGGTTGTTACGATCCAGCGCTTCTGGAAAAGGACGCGGGAGAAACTCGGCCCAGTCCGTCAATTTCAGCTGCATCAGAACTTTCTAGAGCGGAGGAAGACGCGGCAAGGCTACGTGATGAAAGATATGGATTTCCGCTTTCAATGCGATCCGCTGAACCGACTGTACCGCTCGTTCGAAGATTTCTGCGCTGCCTTCATTCAGGCGTATTGGCGGTTCTCCCACGTGAAATTTTCACAGCAGCTGCACGGGTTCATGCGGCTACCGGAGGCAGTGCGAACCACGAACGCCGCATTGGCGAGACTCGATCGCGACACGGCTTTTCAGATGGTGCAACAGTTGGCAGCAACTACGGGAGGGACTGGTACGGGAGGCGGTGGTGCGGGAGGAGGAGCAACAAGTGTCACTTCTCGGGCCATATTGGGACAATCGTCCGGAGCGGCATCGCATTCGATGGGTATGTCGACGACGAGCATGACGAGGACGAGTTCCGGAGGCGCAATGATGAATAGTAGTCCTCGGGGCGGAGTCGGAGTCCCAGTCACGTCAGACATCAATGTGGCGTCTGACATGGTGACGCGTGCAGTGCGAGGACAGGGTCTGGGCGCATTATCACAGTCTCTCCATTCTCAACAACACCAGTTCTTCCAAAACCAGAAGCAGCAACAGCCAGTGGCCGCGCAAACAGCGACGTGGAACATGTCCACGAGAGCGTCGCAGGTGCGTGGAGCGGCCCGTTCGCAGCTGCGTGAAGCGGAAAGATTGCGGCATCCAAGCGCGTGGGTGCATATACTGCGGGGCAGTTGTTTCTCCTTCTACCACAATTCAGTGCGAGCGATCCAGCGGGCGTGGAGCGTCTTCCTCAACAACAATGCAAAGATCGTCGTGGTGCACCGCTTACTAAGGAGGCATCAGTCAGCGTTGGCGATTCAGCGGAATTGGCGGAGATTGCATTCGCGGAGAATATTCCAGGCCGTGAAGCACATTATCCACGGATCGCAAAACCTGAGCAAGGCGGATCCGTATCTGTTGCTCAAAACGGTCTGTCCGAAAGAAGCACAAATCCTGGATCCGAGCATTAAAGCACGCATCAAATTCCGATTCGGTGGAGCGAACGGCGTGTTTCCGCCCGAGATCTACTACAAGGTCTTCACGCACGGTATTAAATTTGTTGTGAGCTGAGAAGTAAGTCAAGTGTGTGCAAAAAGCTACAATCAAAGATTTTTTAGAGGCGTGGACTCAGATGATACATCAACACGACGAGCATTGATCACAGTCTCAAATAGATGCAAATGTGTATTTTAGAAAACAAAAAAATAAAAATTGTATTTGGTTGAGCTTCATCGTCTTTGTCTTTTTCCCCAACCCCAAATCCGTACCACAATACAAGGTAACATCGTGGATTTGAATTCGTTTGCGCCGCGCAATTATGCGCTGGAGCGGCGGGTTGGGGCGCGCATAGATGATCCCGATTTTTACTACAAACGGATCGAGAACAACGGCTGGCGTAAACTCGAGTTCGCATTTGACAACTGCTTCGGATCGCTGATCACGCCTAGCTCTTTTACACACGCCGCCACAAGGCAGGATGCTGGCATCGGCCTTTCTGGAAACGCTCTTTTGAAGCTTCTCATGCAGAATTCGCCGCGCCGCGAGCGGCGACAAAGGAACGCCATCAGTCGCCCTTTCCACGGCGACCTAACTCCACAGTTGTCTAAGAAGAATGGCGGAAACCCGCAGTCACCTCCTGGCGGATCAGGCGCGTCTGCACGCAAGGTCAATCGACTCCTCGCCGCCACACGAGGACCCAACTCTGCCACACGCTCCCCCGGGAAAACGCCGAAATCTGACGCCGGGACGAGCTCGGGACTGCCGAGCAGTGCGTTCTCGTCGCCGCAAAAGAGAGAGAGTGGGAGTCAGTCAAACACCCAGCGCATGAAAGAGTTGTATCCATTAACCTTCGAACAGCGGCAGAAGGCGAAAGTTGTGAAAAAGGAAAAGCGACGCATCAAATGGTTGGAATCAATCGCCAAAGCTGCACAGATTTTGAAGGATGACGTGAATCGGAGTCCAAAGGGGAAGAGCAGGCTGAACTACGTGTTGGAGAGACGCGCGTCGTCGGACCGAATCGGGAGCCACATGAAACAAGTCCGTGGAAGAGGGGGAGGTGGTCAGAAGGAGTCGGGGGACAGTTCGTCCGAATCCAGATCCAGCTCCTCCGGCGAAGAAGACGGATTCGGAAACGCAAGGGCAAGTGGAGGCGCAAAAAAACCACGTATGCGTTTTTTTCGCAATATTGAGAAGTCTAGCGAAGACGCGGATTGACAGCTTGTCATGTCGATCGATTGTTATGTGATGTGACATACATAATCGTAATCGTCTTCTTCTGGTACACCTTCCGATAGCTGTGTGTTGTAGCAGTATGGGTAGCACTGAATCGGTGTGATTCATTTTCCAAGGAAATTGCAAGACAAATCAAGCAATTTTTTCTGCTCGTGCACATGTTTGGTCAACAAATCTTCACAAGAATGAATTCCCGTAAATTTCGTAAATAATACATCTTTACAGATAGCGGAAACCGAGAGGGAGGTGGAGTGGAGAATGGTATAACAGGATTCATAGATCTCTCGAACTTGCGCACGGTCGAACTGGGGTCCTCGGGCGTGGCAAGGACTGGTCGGCATTCCTCCGGGCGGGGACGGAGCAAGGACCACGAATCTGAAGATGATGAGGAGTTGTTAAAGTGGAGTGCTCGGCTGGACTACGATTCCTATGTGGAAAAGTGGAACAGAGTTGGGCTGTCCTTGGATTCGGCAGGAAAAGACATAACATAGAGACTTTCGTGGACATCAGAGTCATTTGTCCTCTTGTCGAAATTTTGTTTTGATAGACATGGAGCTGAGCTTGTATGTAGAAAATTGCTTCCTGTGTTGTTGAGGCAGAGTCATCGTCTGTGGGAGGAGTATTTGCAGTGTCAGTAGGAGGAGTATTTGCGTTTCGTGGAGACAGAAGACGGAGTCGGGGCGAAGTGTCACGTGGTCAGCGACGTCCCAATCAGCTATTTTCGAGTCATTCTCATTGAGTTTTGCGTTGCATTGTTGCGCCTGCGCAAACATATCAATATTTTTGCGTTTGCGTCCTGCTTTGCACCCATCATGGATCGTGGTTCTTGCTGCGGTTTTCATTTGGGTCCACATAAAGCCCGTTGAAATTAAGGTTGATCCGTATCACAGGCATCGGCGCATTCTTGCAGCCACGAGAGGAAAAGAGTGAAGTGGGTTCGTCTGCGTAGAAGGAGTGCAAAAGTTTCATTGTTGCTGCAAGCACGAGATGAGGGAAATGTTCCTAATCCTGAGTCTGATCTTGGTTACGGGCGTTTTTTTTGTGATGAGGGTTTGATCATACTCTATACTCGTAGAAGTGTGGACATGGAGCTGAGCTTGTATTTCGTACCTTCCTATGTTGTTGAGTCAAAACAGAATCATTGTCTGTAGGAGGAGTATTTGCAGAGGCAGTAGGACTAGTATTTGCGTTCCGTGGAGACAGAAGGACGAAGTGTCATGTGGTTAGAGACGTTCCGATCAGCAGCTTTCGGGTCATCATTGAGCCGAAAAGTGAAACTGAATTTGTCTTTCCTTGGATTCGGCAGGAGAAGACATGGTCTGAAGGTTGAGGAGTCATTTAGTTTTGTTTTTAAGGGAGCGAGAGCGTGATTGAGTTGCGTTTTCCATGATTTACCATTCTTGAGGACGAGTTATTAAAAAAAAACGAGTTTTGAGTGCAAGGATAATGATTTTGCGTTGAAAAAAAACCTTCGTAGTATGATATCGTGCGTGTTTTTTTTATGGAAAAAAAGCAGAGTAAGTATTTTGCTATATGAAAAAGAGAAAAAGAAAAAGCCGAGTGTGCAAGAATAACGATTTTGCGTGGAAAAACAAGTGATTTTGTGTTTGCTGTCTGTTTGATGTGAGTCAAAAAATAAAAAACTTGCCGCGTTTTTCATGTGGGTCAGTCAGGCAAGTGAGATTGACGTGTGTTCGCATGAGTAGAAGGAGTGTAAAAGTTTCACCGTTCCTGTGAGCACGGGACGAGAGAAGCGCTCCGAAGTTTGATTTTAGTAACGCAGGAAGTGCGTTTTTTTTGTGTTGAGGGTTTGACTTTGAGAAAGAGCATAGAAGTAGTGTGTTTGTTTCGGGCAAATTATTGCGAAGTCCTTTCGTGATAGAGATTTGTCTTCCCAGACATTGTCTTCGTGAGGATGTGTAGTTCTGATGACAAGAAGGTACCGAATAGTCGAAGCATGACGTTCTCGTCTCCCGTTGATGGATTGGTTTCGATTCTTGACACATGACACACAGGGGTGATTCATGACGGATATTGTTTTTGTTATAGGAGTGTCTTAGCTTATAGATGAGAGCGCCACTCCAGGAGACGCTAACACCAACAGACTCGCTGCGTAAGCCTTACTGAGCCAATTTGTTACTGTGGGACCCAAATCACGATTGCCTTGTCACGGACGGGAATACTTTGTCCACCGACACCGTAGTCCGTGGGAAGACATCAACTACTCACGCTCAATGATAAAATGTCACCTCTTTTTTAAACACTCAGATATCACAAACAACTCTTACGGGTAAGCCGTAAGGGGTTGACAACCAATGTTGAGGGAGAAACTGAAACCAACATTGTTTGAGATCGAGAGCTTTTTTTTTTGTTTGAGATCTGAGAAGACAGAAAGGAATGCGACTTTGGTCCTCGATGCCTTGATTCTCCTTTTCCAAAGACATCTTGTTGCGTAAACTTTTACCTAGCCCGGACCGCGCAATAGATCGGGCGTCCTGTTTCCAATGAAATCATGAACAACACGAAGTTTGTCGTCGACTTCCTGCGCCTCCTTCTCCATCTCCACACTGCGTGATGCACTAGACGAGACGCCGTCCTTGCGCTTCTTTGAGCCTGGAGACGCCTTCGGCCTCTCATGCTTCTTCTCGCCATCCACAAGATCATCTTCTGCGACACTAGGACCTGAAACTGAATAACACCCTGGCGTCCTGCAAGGCTGGATTTCATTATTTATATTTTCAGCGAAGACGCCAACGTGTGCGTCGACGTCAGCCGTCAAATTCAGAAAATCGGGCGTATAGTTCCCGACTGCTACTGCATCCGCGAACGCGACAAAGGAATCACGAGCCTTATTGTAATCTCGCGCCGGATTCTCGCAGACTCCGCCCGGAAGAAGTCGACTTGTCGAATTCGAATAATTTTTGCCGTCCTTATCAATTCGCGAAGTGATTCCCTTCTTTCCGGCATCAAAATAATTCTGCAACTCTGCGAAATACTCCCGCGATGGAGTGCCGGCGCCTGTCCACTCAGGCACTGGTGTGGCCCGGCTCGTCGACGTCACGTCGCTTGTTCTCCGCTCCAACTCGTCATCAATTGCGCCACATGTGCCGCGGCTTACGGACGAGAGCTTCCTCTTCCCGGCCTCATAGAAACTCTGTAGTTCTGCGAAATACTCTACCGATGGCGTTCCAATGCCCGCCCACACAGGCGTCGGCGTCTCCCTCATGCGCCAGACGTCGACTTCCGCGTCGCCATCATCCTCCACCTCCTTTCGGATTGGCTTCCCCTCCTCTTCAAAAGCTGTAGCTTCGACGACGGGCATTTTTTTCGTCTTTTTCGGATGACCTGATCCTTCCTCGCGTTCCAATAACGCCTCCCCTTTCCTCTTGTTCTTCTTTTTCGTCTTCTTTTTCGTCTTTTTTTGCGGCAGATGGCCTCCTGGTGCTAGAGACTTCTTGACATCGTCTCCGAAGACGATTGCTCCCGTGTCTTGGTTAACAATGGCCCAAGGCTCCACGAAACGCAGATGACGATAGACGCAACCAAGAACGCGAAGAACTGCGCTTGCTTTGCGCAGTCCTGTGCTTTCGACTGCGTCGCTGGTAAGATCGATCTTATCCCGGGCGTACTCCGACACGTTCGAGAAGGTCACTCTTTCCTTGCCTCCGATATCCTCCTCGGTTATGAGCACGCATCGCTGCGGAACCTCTGTGCGCCCGGGCGGCGGTCTTGAATCCACGCCGAGTTTTTGCAGCAACTGTTCCATAATCTTCCGCTTCTCGCTCACGTCGACCATGTTCATTCTGTATCTTCTATATTCTCTCATCTTTTTCAATTGCTTCTGTCGGTTTCTGGTGCTCCCCTTTTTCAGCAATGTTGCTTTTTTCTGACACTTTTTCACCAATTTCATCGCCTTCTTTCCGGCGTTTCCCCCCAAGTTGTCGCGTCTGCGGTTGGCAAGATACTTGAGATGGAGGTGATTCAGAGTTTTTTTCTTGCCGCCCAATCTGGCAGGAATCAACTCGAAAGCACGCAACGCGTTAGACTTTTTCGTGCGTGTCTTCTGGTTAACGAGGGCGCCCGAATCACCACGAAGATAACGGACAACGTTCTCCTGCAACAGAAACGCGCACCCCATGCCGTCATGTCTTAGATTCTCCTGCACGCTCGCCCCTTCAAGAAACGTTGGCAGAGTCCCATGAAACAATGGATCCGGATTGCTGCAATGTACCCAACACATAGAACCGCATCCCCTACGCATGTTCAACCGGAAAATAACCCCCGCAAAAAACATCCAACGATGGCCCTGCGTGAATTCGTCGGGCATCGGGCGCATCCCTGTGTCGTCTTCGTTGTAGAAAAATGGTCGCTGTCCATACGCCGTCTTGTACCAGGCATCGACCGCCGTATCAATCGGACGGTAAAAATGGATGGTCTCCAGCGACCCATCCGCGCTGCTGTCGTCATGAACCATCACGACGTAGTTCGAGCTTTTACTGCAGATATGCGAACCGTTAAAGCGGTCATGTCCTGCCAACACAGAATGACCTTTGTGCTCGTCGTTGCAAGAGGCTTTGACAGACTTCTTGACGGACTGAGACTTATTCGACTTCCCCACCAAATCTAAACCTTGCGTAGAATCTTTAGCAAGAAGACTGTGTCTGCTGTCTTTATCTAGGGCGCGCATAATGGCGAGTCGACTCGCGGCGCCCGCTGGAACAGCTTCTGCTTCTCGTTTGGCGAAATCGGCTGCGTATGCGTCTATTACTTCTTCCAGGTCTTTGCGGCGAGGCTTCGAATTTGCTTCATCCACGACTGTCGCGCCGGTCTCACGATCGCGCACCTGTACGCGCGGCAGTGTTTTTGCCAGCTTCTGACACTTCTTGTTGTCCTTGTCTTTGTCGACTTCTGACAGAAAATCGCTCCCAACGACACTGCTCGCATCGACGTACTCCTTCTCCGGATCCACTGCGTTTCTATCCTCCGGATGCACAACAACCTCGAACCCGTCACAAGTCTGGGCCGTCAAACTCTTGAGGACCTTTGTTGGCAAAGAAGCAGTCTTGTCGGTGTGCCGAAAAACGATTCTCACGGTCTTAGCTTTTTGCCCGTATCGCCAAATCTGGGACTGCCCTTCCTCTTTCGAGTAGGGTGGCGGCACATGCAAACCAAACATGGTCATCGTTCCCACGGCTGCTTTGTTTCCGCGAATATCAAGACAACTGCTCATACCTGTAAATTCAGACTTTTCAATTACATCGGGGGATGTCGATGTGTTGCTGGCGTTCTTACAATCTCACTTCTATGAATGACGCTGCGGAGTCGTGGACTGCGTTCTTGGTACTTATTTCTATTTTATCAATGGCAACATGTGGCGCAACATGTGGCAATACATTGGGCCGATGTCGTCGCCCACCTCAAGGGAACGTCAGAACGCACTTTTCCCACTGCTTTGCACAAAGAGTAAGAGCAAAGGAACGACTTTGCCAATAACTGCCAAAGAACTTATGGTAGATTGTCGATGTTATTCGTGCGCTGAGAATTATTCAACACGTCGACGGCACGCATTTGCTTCATTGAAAACAGGCTCTAATATACTTTGTCCTTCGAGAATGATTTCGCCAGACAATGAAACGACGCTCCCCTTTGGCCCCTTGCTGTACTGCTCTGCGCAGAAATTTCTGGAATTTCTGGCGTCCATGTCCTGACCCTGAGCACACGACTCCTCGAGCAGATAACGGCAATCGTCGTGGAGGAAAGCGCTTTTTATCTCAAGCTTATCGCTGTCAAAGACTACTACGCTACCGGAATACTCTGGGACGTTCAAATGTCGCGTCAGCACCTCGTGCCGGAATGCGGAGTTCGCCCAGTTATAACGCTTGATCGCCAAGCGCTTCCTCGGGTCGTAAGTCCCCTTATTGGTTTTGACGCAATCTTCTTTTGTGTTTGCGACAGGATCTTCTTTTGTCCCGATGGGATCTTCTTTTGCCCCGTGACGATCTTCAGAACTAGAATTAGCCTCGACAGTGTCGCTCTTTCTAGCGCTAGGAACAGATCCGTCGCTATTTTTTCGCAACCGGCTTCCCTCCTGCTCGCTATTTTTTCGTCCTCCGAAACCTGGCCCCTCTTCCGCGTCATCCTCCTCCGAAATCTGGCTCCGCCGGTTTTCGTCGCTCTCCTGATCCTCGGTAGCACAGCGGGCCTGACCTCCGTTCTCTGTTGATGCCGAAGCTTCTACCTTCCACCAATTTCGCGAACCTTCGTTGACTTTCCTCATGAAGTTCTGCAAAGCGTCCCACGCCGGTGTAGGATATCCGACTAATATCGCGCCAGCGCGACGAAAAGGCTCTCCGATTGAGGCAACACGCTCGTTTTCCTTACTCCTTGAAGATTTCTTGTCGTTCTGTATCTTTCTCTTTATTCCTCCATTCTCTGCTTCACGCAACTCATTCTTGGGAAAGTCCGTCTTATACATGTCATCGTGGTCATGCATA
>JACKZZ010002845.1_pt1 | contig 11696 bp, 16 predicted proteins | sample 8027871 | NCBI WGS metagenome assembly JACKZZ01 (sample SAMN15724774, study PRJNA655200) | protist metagenome | isolation source: fluorescence activated cell sorting (FACS) single amplified genomes of... | place: USA: West Boothbay Harbor, Gulf of Maine | collected 2000-07-19
TGTATATTCATAATTTAACAAGGAAGGAACAAGTATGTTTTAAGTCTAATGTACAATATTTTGGTGGTAATTTATTAATGATATTACCAAAAAATAATAATGTAGATTTAATTAATTTATGTACATATTTTAATTCATATGAATTTAAGGATAATTATTTATATTCAAACAGATTTATAATTAAACAAAAAAATATAAAAGATTGTTATATACCAAATTATATTATAAAAAATTGAAACTTTTTAAAATTTTGAAAAAAACAAATAAATATATGTTTCAGTTTGAATATACACGTGAATTATTAAATTCTAATTGTGATTTAGATTTCATAAAATTCGTAGTTGATCGTGCTCATGGATCACATAAATTGATTATGAATGAAGTTCTTAAAAATAATAAAGAAGGTAAAAAAAGATTAATATATGACATTACAACAGAGAGAGAAATGAGAAGTATTTTTGCATTTAAACCAAATAAAAAATATGATCATGAATTATCTTGGAAATTTGCTATGAAATTGATTGTGAAACAATTAAAAAAAATATTTACAGATTCTAATATTTATTATGAAAATAGAGAAATATTAGATATATACAAAAATGTAAGTGTTCATCGTTTAATTATTGTTGAATGGAATTAATAAAAATTCATTTTTAATTAAATTATTTTGTAAATGTATTAAAATAATTTGTTATGTAATTATAAAAATTGATTTTTATACCATATAAAGTAAAAAACAAAATGGAGATAACAAAAGAGATATTAAATTCAGGTTGTAGTGCCCAATTTATATATCAAGAATCAAATAGATTATTTGAGAAAATAAAAAATGAAGTATTGGGTGCTTCAACATTAAATATTCGAAAAATAATACTTAATGTATCTGATTACTGTAGATCTAATTTATATCGATTAAATGATATTGAAAATGAAGAACAAACATTAAATTATACAATAAATGTAACAATAACTATGTTAAGAAAAATATATATTGATAGTAATATTTATTACGAAGAAAAAACTATAACAAATTTATATGATAATAATGAATTATGTAAATGTATAGTAGTTGACTGGTCAAATTAATTAAAAATACATTTCATATGACAAAAAATATTAAGAATGTAAATCTAGTAATTACATACATTAATTTATAATAAATATTTATTCATTATTAAAATAATTTTAAATAAAAATTGATTATTTATCAATTTTTATAAAAACACTAAAGATGGCAGAATTTGAAGGAAATATTAAAGCTGTTCAAGATAATACAAATGGTATTAAGGAAAATGAGAAAAATAGTAAAAAAAAAATATTTAATATAAAAGAATATACTGATATAATATTACTATTTCCTGAATCAGTGTCATCTGATTCACTTACAAAAGAATTTATATTATCAAAGAATGATATTCGACAAAGTAAATTTTTATCAGCATTAATTGAAAATTATGATAAAAATAATGATAAAAGTAATGAAAATGATAATTTCATAATGAATGAAGATATGATAAAAATACCATCAAATTTATATAGTGGTGTAAGATATATTGATTTAGTATTATTTATAGATTTATGGAAAGGAAAAGAAACTTTAAATGAACTTATTTTAAATGATAAAATACATAATCTTAAAGCAGTAAAAAAATTATGTGATTCTTTAACATTAAATGAGGATTTATATTTTGTTAAAAAATTAATGAAAATGTATCCATATGAACATAATTAATTTATATTTAAAAATTATTTCTAATATTTATCAAAAATGTTTCTTTCCAACTTGGTTTAGGCTTTTTAATAGATACTAAAAAGTCATCAATACAGTGAGAAATATATTTATAATGAAATGTTTTATTTTTATCCCATCTTACTTGAAAAGGTAAATTATTAATATTTGATGTTAAATTTGATAATCCTTTAACACTATTGATAATTACATCATTATTATTATTTTTATTTAATACTAAGAAATAATAATCTTTTTTGTGTTTGTAATTATATTGTTTATTTTTTAATTTTTCAAATAAAATAGTTGCCATTTGTCCATTATCGTAAGTATTATTTAAATCTAAATTTTGATTAGTGTAAGAATAAACACATAATGCTAGATTTCCGACATTATCACTAGTAGTAGTTTTAGTAGATTTTATATTAACAGGTAACCATCCATAATAACTGTCATATATACCAACATCAAACCAATTTCTAATAGATGGTCTTTTAATTCTATTACCAAATCTGTTTATAAGAATATTAATTATTTCATCTTCATCAAAGTTACTATTTACTCGTCCGTCATTAATTACATTAATAAATTTATAATTTTGTTTTTTTAAGAAATTTTGGATTATGTATAAAAATAAAGGTAATATTTTGATTCTATGTAAGAATCCTCTGATATGTTTTTGAATAAGAATAATATTATTTATATTTGAATTATAAATTAATCTATTACTTCTCATTAAATATCCATTATTCATTTATTATAATGTTAATATATTTTTAATTTAGTTTTTTTAAAAAGATATTTTGTTTATTTTTTTAAAAAATATTATAAATTTAATTATAAATGAAATTTTTAGTATATGGTACAAAAGGTTGGATTGGTGGAAAAGTATTAAAATATTTACAAGAAAATAATTTTGAGGTTGAAGAAGGAAATTCGCGTGTTGAAAATGTTGAACAATTAGAAAAAGAAATTAAAGAAAAAAAACCAACACATATTGTTTCATTAATTGGAAGAACACATGGTACTTATGAAGGACAATATATTGGTACAATTGATTATTTAGAGAAACCAGGAAAAGTTTTTGAAAATGTAAGAGATAATTTATTTTCACCAATGGTTTTAAGTTTATTATCAAAAAAGCATGAGTTTCATTTTACATATTTAGGAACAGGTTGTATTTTTCAATTTGATGAATCTCATCCATTTGGAGAAGAAAAAAATGGTTTTACTGAAGAATCTTTACCAAACTTCTTTGGATCATCATATTCAACTGTAAAAGGATTTACTGATCAATTAATGCATTTAGTTGAAGATTCAGTATTAAATGTAAGAATTAGAATGCCTATTACTGATGAATTTAATAAAAGAAATTTCATAACAAAGATTACAACTTATGATAAGGTATGTTCTGTTCCAAATTCAATGACTGTATTAAATGAATTGATACCACTTATGATTGATATGGCAACAAAAAATGTCAAAGGAACTGTTAATTTAACAAATCCTGGTTTAATTACTCATAATGAAATATTAGAAATGTATAAAGAGATTGTAGATCCAACTTTTACATATAAAAATTTCACAATAGAGGAACAAAATGAAATATTAGCATCAGGTAGATCTAATAATTTTCTAGAAACAACAAGACTTGAAACATTATATCCTGATGTTAAAAATATTAAAACAAGTGTAAGAGAAATATTGGTTCAAATGAAAGAAAATAAAGATAATGAAACAACAAATGTTTCTGCTACATTATAGTTTATTTAATAATTTTTTATATTTTTTATTTATTTTTATATTATTATAAATTATATAAGATGGTTTCTAAATTAATTAATAAAACAGTTGAAGAATTAAAAGATATATGTCGTCAGAAGAATATTACAGGATATTCTAAATTAAATAAAGAAAAATTAATTAAACTAGTAAAGAAAAACAGTAAAATAAAAAATGAAAAAGTTGAAAAATCAAAAAAAGGTGGTGTAGTATCACTTAAAAGGAGTGATAGCGACATTAGAGAAGCAGTTCATCTTTGGATAAATAATAAAGAACAAGCTAAACAAAGATATGGTTATATTAATAAATGGGATACATCTAAAGTCACTGATATGAGTTATCTATTTTGTGGTGATAATACACAAGGAGGAAATAATATAATGAGGACCCATAAATTAAAAGGTATCGAAAATTGGAACGTCTCAAATGTTACAAATATGAGTTATATGTTTCATCTAGCTAAAGACTTTAATGGACCCATTGGGAGTTGGAACGTCTCAAATGTACAAAATATGACAAATATGTTTTATGGAGCTGAATCATTTGATAAATCCATTGACAGATGGAATGTATCAAAAGTTACTAATATGTATTCTATGTTTTTAGGAGCTCAATCATTTAATCAACCCATTGACAGTTGGGATGTATCGAACGTTACTAATATGTCACTTATGTTTTGTTTTACAAGAAATTTTAATAAGCCCATTAACAGTTGGGATGTACAAAATGTGGAAGATATGAATGGTATGTTTCATGCATCTCTTTCTTTTAATAAACCCATTGGCAGTTGGAATGTAAGTAATGTTAAAAATATGCAAACAATGTTTAGTTCTGCTAGAGACTTTAATCAAGATATTAGTAATTGGAATGTAACAAATGTTAGTGAATATGATCATATATTTGAAAACTGTCCAATTAATGATGATTTTAAACCTAATTTTAGAGAAATAAATAATTTTCAACGAATAATTACTCCAAGTACTTATATATCACAAAATATGTTAAAATCAAATAATAATACACAAAATATGTCAAGATCAAATAATAATACTTGCAGAATATCCGAAGTTTATACAAAGTTATATAATCATATATTAAAAGTAGATGATAATATTTTAAGAGATCAACCATTTATATTTGAAAGCCAAGAAGGAATAAATGCTGGTGGTTTATCAAGAACAGTTTTTGATTTATTTTATAAAACATATTTTCATAAATTTTTCAAATATATTGACAATAATAATAAAGATCTTGGAATTATTTTAAAAAATACTAAAAATAATAAAAATATGGATCAATTTTATAATGCGACAAATAAATTAATAATGCTAGCAAGAAAAGGAGATCTAAAAATATTTATGCTTATAAATAAAACATTATTTGATTTATTAAAAAGTGATGATCCAATTCAACAAATTAATTTAAACAAAAAGAATATATACGATAAAGAAGGATCATTAAAAAATAATTATAGAAAAGGAGTTCTTGGTGATAGTAGTAAAATTTCAGATGTCATTTTATATAATAAAAATAATTCTAAATGGAATATAAATTTTAAAGATATTAAGAATAATAATAAAAAAAAAGAAGTATATTTTCGTCGTTATTTACAATCTTTAGGATTTGAAAGTGATAACCATTTCATATGGATGAAACAATTGATAAAAAATTATTGGTTAGAACACCCTACATTATTTTCAAATGAAATGCCTTCTTATTTAAAAAAAGATTTTATTAAACGAATTAAATTAATAGAACAAGGAAATGAAATAGAAAAAAATTTAACAACTAATATTTTAACAAACAAATCTAAAAATTCTATAATTACTAAATATCCAAATGTAAAGGTTTTATTGGAATATATTTTAAATGATAATAACGATGAATATCGTAAAAAATTTTGTAATTGGGCTACAGGAAGTATATATAGCTGTGAAAATATTAAAATAAAATTATATCAAATGCAGAATGAAGTACCATTTATTTCTCACACTTGTTTTAATCGTGTTGATGTATTTCAAACTGCAAAAAGCCCATATTTCAATAATATTAGACAACTTAATAAGCAAATTAATAGTGAGCAAAAATTATTTAGTGTCGCATAATTATTTTTTTTGATAAAAAATAAAGATAATGAAACAACAAATGTTTCTGCTACATTATAGATTTTATTAAAAATAACTTTCGATAAATTTATATGTTTTTTTTGACATATTTAATTAATGAGCTATAATAATATTGAAATTAGTAATATTAAATATAGATATGTAAATGTAAATATAAATAGTTTAAAAGTATATTTATTAAAACATGATTTATTTAAATCATTTGAATTAATACTTAAAGAACATAAAGAAAATTATAATTTTAATGAATTATATAATGATCATAAGAAAAATAGGAAATTAACAAAATTCTTTATATTATATAAAAATAAAACAATAGTACATATATTAAGGTATGTTTTTGTACCAAAAAGTAAATCAATGTATATTGATTTTGTACATACAATATCAAATTATAGAAATAAAGGAATAGGTAATATATGTTTAAAACAATTTATAGATATAACAAAAAGTAGTTTTAAAATATACGAATTAAAAGTTAGAAAAAGTAATAGTATAGCATTAAAACAAAAAAGTGGTGAAACTTATATTGATGTATTAGTATTAAAACTTATTTTATAATATTATGTATATTCAGTGATATATTTATTGTAAATATATATAGAAGAATAAATTCCAAGTGATAAAATAGCAATATTAATATAATCATATTTATTCATATAATTAAATGGTATTGTTAGATAATTTTTAAACATATCAAATTTTGATTTTTTTTTAAATTCATTATTTAATTGACTTATTAATATATATTTTCTTTTATTATTTTTCATATTATTTAAATTAATGTTTTTTATTTTAAATACAAATAATTATCGATTTTTTTATAAATAAATTAATATGTTATAATTTAATATGAGCAAATTATTAAATAGTATAAATGATATACTAAATGACAATTCAAATAATCAAAGGTTATTTATTTTAATTAGGAATTTAATGGAATCTTTTAAGAAAATATCACTTGATATGCGAAATGATATGTATTCATCAAATAATGTAGGAAGTAGTAATAGTTTTGGTGATGAACAATTAGAAATAGATGTAAAAACAAATGACATAATATTTAGTGCGTTAGAAAAATCAAATGTTGTACATGTAGGATCATCTGAAGAAACGCCTTATGAGGTAGAATCAAAACCAAATGAAGAATTAAGTAAAGATGAAGGATTCTCAGTTGCTTTTGATCCATTAGATGGTTCTAGTATAATTGAATCTAATTTTGCGGTTGGTACAATTTGTGGTATATGGGAAGGTTATGGAATAAAAAATAAAAAATGCTCAGATATGATATGTTCAATGATGTCTGTATATGGACCTAAAACAGTATTAATATTAGCTTTTGATAAAAAAATAACAAAAGACAGTGAATATAAATGTTTAGAACTAACATTAAAAGATGACAATTGGTATATAACAAAAGAATCAATTCAATTAGATAACGAAGGAAAAATCTATGCACCAGGGAACTATGGTGCTGCTAGAGAAAATAAAAATTATAAAAAAGCATTAGATTATTGGTTAGATAATAAATATAAATTAAGATATAGTGGTGGATTAGTACCAGATATTTATCATATGTTAATAAAAAAAAAAGGTATATTTACATATTTTTCGAATAAACAACAAAAAGCTAAACTAAGACTTATATATGAAATATTACCAATATCATTGATGATAAATGCTTGTAATGGAAAAAGTTTAATATGTAATAATGATGAAGAACATAGTGAAATAGATGAACATAAAGTAATAGATGATTTAGGAGAAAGGGTAAATGTATGTTATGGGTGTAAAGATGAAGTCGAAATATTTAAAGAAATATATTATAATATTTAAATTTAATTTATTTATGTTCATATTTTTCTTGAATTATCAATAACTTGGTCATAAATTAAACTAGTTGAAAGACAACACATTAATAGACCACCAAAAAAACAAAAGAAAGAAAACATATTAATGTATTAATTAATTATTTTTTTAAAAAGTTTCAATTTATTAATATTATAATATTTATAATATTAATAAATAGCTCCCATCGAGACTTGAACTCGAGACCTTTTGCTGTCATTGTATAAAATACAAGGCAAACGCTCTACCACTGAGCTATAGGAGCATCTGACTGGGCTCAGCGGGGAATTGAACCCCGGACCTCCTGCACCCAAAGCAGGAATCATACCACTAGACCACTAAGCCATATTAATATAAATGAAATATTTCTTTAAATATAAACGAATAATAAAAATCGAATCTATTTATGGAAAAAATAATATATTTACATTCACTTTGGAAGGTTTGTATAATAATGGCAACAGCATATATACGAGATATTTTTAATATGAGATATTCTACATCTGAAGATGAAGATGAATTTGAAATCATGGGTAATAATGAAGCACATAATGTAACATGCATAAAATTACATTCAGATTCAGATTTGGATTCAAATTATGACTCAGATTCAACATTTGATGATGAATCTCCATTAAATACAGGATTTTATTATACTGATAAAGATCCCATGGTAGAATGGCTTGCAAAATCTGTCAATAAATCCGAAGCTTTGAAAAGATTAAATTACAAAATGGGTAGAGAGAAAAATAAAAAAAAAAGATATAGACAACTAGAACATGTAACTAAATTACTAAATGATTTAAAAGAAACTATGAATTTTTAAAGAATAGATATTTTATAAAATAGAATATTAATATTAATATTAATTATACAATGAACATAGAAAAAGATGGTATATTAACTAGATTAATATGTAAAAATTGTAATTATATGTATTTTGATAAAAAATATGGAGATAAAATATTTTGTACAAAAGACTGTTTTTCATCATACCATTTGAAATATAGTAAAAAAAAAATGAAACTTATCTACAATTTTACCAAATAATTTAAATATAATGGAACAAGTGAACGGATTTATTCATCTTAAATGTTCAAATTGTAATGAAACTACATGGTTAGTAGAATCTAATTATATACGAGAAAATAATATAATTAATTATTTCTTTTGTGAAAAAGGATGTGAAGTATCATATAAATTACGGAATCAGCACATTAAATTTAAAAAACATAATGAAGATTTATCTTTAAAAGAAAATAATAAAAAAATTATTCTAGTTGGAACAATAAGTTATTCAGAACCAACACATAAATAAATTAATTAAATATATTTTTTATACATTATTGATAGAATTAAAATAATTATAAATTACATAATTTCTTCAGCAAGTTCATATTTTAAACATTTATCACTATTTAACCATAAATCATGTTTTAATAGTTCTGTAAGCTCTCTTTTGGGAATTTTAGTATTTTCCATATAAATTTGTTTAATTTTATCCATAAAATCAGTTAAATTTTCAACTTCATCTTCAATTTCACACATTTTTCCCCAGCATCCACTACTCAATTGATGAATTAACATATATGAATTTTTTCGAATATATTTTTTATCACAAACAACTGACATTAATGTACCAGCTGAAGCAGCGCATCCTTCGACAATACTATATATAGGGACACTACAAGATTGAATTACATCAATAATATTAAAAGCTGAAAAGACACATCCACCGTAAGAATTAATATGTAAATAAATAGGTATGTCTTCTATTTTCATTTTAAAAGATAGTGCTCTATTTTCTTCTTCAACTTCATTAATTAATGTAGCTAAGTCATAAATAGAATCTCTATTTACTTCACTATAAAAATAAATATGGTTCACTTCACGCTCTATTTTTTTATTCTTTTCTTTAACACTTGAAGCAGCTCCCATACCTAATGCATCAAGTAAATTAGCTCCATCTTCAACATTAATTTCATCTTCATTTTCATTCTTTATTTTTTTTTCTTTTTTAGCATTTATATTAAAATCTAGGTATTTTCGTTTTTTTGATTCAAGTTTATACATAATGAATTATAATATAATAATTATTTTAAGTATAAATATTTAAAAAGAATTATAATTTTGAATAAATACTTTATTTATATATTCTAAATATTTAAAAAAAAAAATATTTATGGTTTAAAAACATATTCATAAATACATATATCATCAATGATATCAAGAAAAGTAAAAAGAATATTAAATGAAATTAAAGAATTGGAAAAGTCAAGAGATATTTTAAAACAAAGTGGTATATATTTTAATTGCGATGAATCAAATATTGAAAAGATTAATGTTTTATTTATTGGTCCCGAGGATACTCCATATGAAAAAGGATTTTATTTTTTTGACTTAACATACCCCGAAAATTATCCAATGACTCCACCTACAATGAAATTTAATACACAAGGTTGTTTGAACAATTCAAAAAATAATTTAGTGAAAATTAGATTTAATCCAAATTTATATACGAATGGTAAAGTATGTTTATCAATGTTAAATACTTGGAAAGGTCCCGGATGGGTACCAACAAATACTGTAACAAATATTTTAGTTGCTATACAAGCATTAGTATTCAATGAGGAGCCATTGCGTAACGAACCAGGGTTTGAGGAATCACCTAAGGAACAAATTAATTTATATTCATCAGTGATACAATTTGCTAATTATAAAGTATCAATTATTGATCAGTTGAATCATAGTTTAGGAGAATATGAAATATTTAGGAACACGATTAAAGATTATTTTAAAGAAAATATTGAAAAATATGATAATTTAATTAGTAAATTATGTAAAAATGAAAATGTAGAATTAAATACACCAGCGTATGGCATGAATGTATATTTAGATTATAAAAATTTGGAAAAATATTATGAAACTTTTAAAACAAAAATATTGGTATAATATATGAATAAGCATCAATTAATAAGTTTGATACATATATTAATCAATGGTCCATTAATGATATATATAGGATATTTTAAACCAAAAAATATGATATTTCATTGGATATTATTGATTTTAGGTATATTATTAGTGATAGATATAATATATAGATATATTCAAAAAAAGATACATGCGTGGTTAATAGTTCATTTAATATTATTTGCACCATTATTTATATATACCGGATATTTAGGCATTAGAAAAGAAAAAATACCATATTATTTACATAGTTTTATATTAGCAATAGGTATAGCAGCATTAGGTTATCATTTAATTAAATTATTATAAAAATCGAAACCTTCAAAAGAAATTAAAATATATTAATTTATACAAGAATATAATTAAAAATGTCTGAATTTATTGCTTTAGCCGCGATTACACATGTGCCATATTGGGCATATAGATTTTTTTTTGATTCACAACAAGAAGAAATCGGAGAAATTAATGAACTAAATAATACAGTTCATACTATGAGTGATACTTTAAGTAACGCAAATTTGTATTTTTTATCTCTTGTTATTGCTATTTCTTTATTAGTAATAACCATTATATCGATTCTTCTTTTTTATGTTCATAATTTATCTCAAAAGATAGACAAAATGGCAAATAAATTAGAAGATATTGAAACTAAAACTATTCAACAAAGTTTAGAAAAAATATCGGAACAATTAAGTAGCATCGAGTCCAAAGCTTCAATGAAGACTGAAGACAAAAATATTACTGACTTATTAACTTATCCGAGAACTTATTTATTTTCAGATATAAATCGGTGCCAAGATTATACTCAACTTATACATGAATCAACAGAAAATGATCATGATCTTGATTCATCATACAGTAGTCAAGAAAGTGAAAAAATTTCAAATTCTGATTTAATGTCTAAATTTAATGATTTACAGAATATACTTTATTCTTCTATTGAAAATAATAAATTAAGATTGCAAGGACATAAAGGTTTCTCTGAAAGAGTATTTGAATTGTGGTTTAATCAGATTAGATATCAATGTGAGTCACGTTCTGCTGAAAAAATTAATAATTCATTCAAAAGACTTAAACCTTGTCTCATTCGATCTGTTGATTTTATGTTTGAAGCATGGAACAATCAAACATCTCAAGATGAGATTTTGAAAGAAATGAGAAATATAATAACTATTAATGAAGAATAAAACAAAAAAAGATGTACATAACTAATTGAAATTTAATATAAAGAACAACAT
>JACKZZ010008184.1_pt1 | contig 11695 bp, 14 predicted proteins | sample 8027871 | NCBI WGS metagenome assembly JACKZZ01 (sample SAMN15724774, study PRJNA655200) | protist metagenome | isolation source: fluorescence activated cell sorting (FACS) single amplified genomes of... | place: USA: West Boothbay Harbor, Gulf of Maine | collected 2000-07-19
AGCATTGCTTTCCTTATATCCATTGCCATCTCATCTCTAAGATTTATTATGGGAGTAAAGATGATCATTGATTCACCGTACCTTATTGGCTTCCTATACGGAATTACACTTGGTATCGCCGTAGGGGTTGCAGCAAGACACCTTATCTTACCCACAATATCATTATTTCATTACATTTCAGCATATATAAAAATTATAGCATTACCTATGTCTGCGTTTTTTTGCGGATATATAATAATATTCCTTATATTTGGAGGAGTATATACACTAGTAGCACAATTGGACCCCAGCGCTTTTGGTGGAAAATATATTTTATCTTTAAATGAATTTCTAGTCTACTCACTCGCAAATATCACCACACTTGGTGACACACAAATCTATGCCAATAACAGCCTAACAAAATGGCTATCATCTTTTGAAGTATTCTTAGGTGTAATATGGACAACAGTAGGGTATGCACAAAAAGACTTTGCAAAACTCAATAAGAAGCAATAGAGCAATTTTATAATAGACATTTCTCTATAATTGCCATTACTTAAAAAGTAAATTATGACCTACATCCTATTGATAGTATTTTAGATATGTGCTCTGACCATTTCTTAGAATACATAATATTTGATGCCCTTACTTCTCCAATGCGATTGAAATAACCATCTACAAAAAGCATATCTGCGTTAGTTTTTATGTTACATACATTTACATCTGAGAGCAATTTTACCTGGCTTACTAAATCTATCTTGCCATTAATCCAATGACCTCTAGACCACTGATTCCCATCAGACCATAAATCGAGTCTTTGTGGAAAATAAGGAAAAGGCCTTACATCCCAAGCCCATAAAAACGCATTCTGAATCATATCACTCTTTTTATTCCAATACTCTAAAGTTACCCGTATTGCACGTGCTTGCAAGGCAAAATCCGGATTAGCACTTGTATGCTTAAATGCTTCTGCAGACTTCCTATTGGGGTCATAGGCTAAATGAGGAGCATGAACAGATCTGTTCATGGAAGGAAAACCAAACTCTGTAAACCATATAGGCTTCATCTTTGGTTTCCACGAAGTCTTAATACCATTAGACCAATGTTCATTAGACCACCAATACTCAATTCTTTTTAAACCATATTCAGGAGGTAACTTCTCTTTTGTATTTTTATTATAATAAAAATCCCATAACTCTCCACTTTCCCATCCCTTCTTTATATCTTTAAGCGTAATATCTCCCATCCCCTCTTTGACTATAGGCAAATAAGCATCAATACCAACCACATCAATATATTCAGAAGACCAAAGAGGATCAAGATGACGAATGCCACTTTTATCATGATGATATTCAGACCAGTTTGCTGCATACGTAATAATAACCTTTGGCCCAAGAATCTTACGTACAGCCTTTGCCAAATTCATCATCTCCACTACTCCAGGATAACGCCTCAAATCACCATTTGGATAGTTATCATCAACACTTTGTAACAAAGCCTCTAACTCAGACCCTATAACAAACGCATCGATTTTACCTTGTAATAATTTTGCATAATGCAAAATAAAGGCATTATATCCCTTTTCCTTAGTAAAAAATTTATGGATTTCTTCAGTGTTTTGTCCTTTTATAAAACCACGCCAAGGCTTACAGGGATAACATTAATACCCGTTATAAGCTTCTGGGCAGCTAGCATATTTTCTGAAGGCTCTAACGTTATAACTACATTCTTAGCTACAGGTAACCCCGTGACAATGGCTTCTGATGCCTTCATATTAACCGTATCAACACGAATCTTTGTATTTTCTAACAGGTGTGCATTAACTAACGATAATGTATCTAACTTCGGCGAATCAAAACTTTTAATAAACTCTATTCCACACTGACTAGTACATTTAATTGTAAGATTCTTTTTAGAATTTTTTGTGCCGTTATGAGCAATTAACTTGATATAGATTTTATCTGCGCTTGTAGCATTAGCAATATTAACCATTGTCTCTGCGTCAGATAGCACTATATCAGCATGACAATTACGCTTAACAACATCACGCATTGCATCAATATTTATAACATAACTATTAGCCGAAACAGCTGTTACACATAGCATTATAATGAAAATCAAGCACTGCAGCATTGCTCCATATCTCCTAAACATATTCTATTCCTTGTATATATAACAATTTCTATTATCATTACGGAGCTCACGACATAGCTTTGCAGCCTCGGCCTTAGAAGGAATATTTATAAAATGCATATAGTAATTACCATCCTTAGATACAGCCTCAGCTTTGAAAGCTTTAAAAGATGGGTACTTCTTATGAAAAATTTCTACACCCTTTGACAAAAGACTTCTATGCTTTAATTTAGCTACTCTAATACTATATTTAACCTCTACTGGTTGTTGATAGCTTTGCTCTGCTAGTTTTTTTGTTGTCTCGCTACGTATTATAGGAGACTCTTTATTAGAGCTTTGTAACTGACTCTGATCTGGAACCAAGATTTTACGGCCCCTGCTTCCCAATTGTCTATTGATCAAATCTTCTAAACTATCTTTTGATACCGGCTTTTCTTGATGCTCTATAACCCTAACATTATTCTCAGCTTTTTTCTTGCCAAGCATCTGATTATATATTGCCTTATCTTTATTAGAAATCTCTATCCCACCTGGCGCTTCAGGTCTCGACTTGATATCTTCCTGTTTACGCAGTAAAGGTAAGTCATGTTCATTAACATTATCAATTTGTACAAAATAAGCATACCAACAAAAATATGCAAAAGCACAAATAAAGATTATAAAAATAATCGCTTTCACTTTTGCTGACATAAAACTACATTTTATTAGCTGGCCTTACACCTATGATACCTAATCCTGCTGATATTACAATAGAGGTAGCAAAAGCTAATGCCGTACGCGCTTTTGTAAGTGGCATATTATCTTCATGCACAAATTTAAAATGAGCATCTTCTCTTGCATAAGTCCATAAAGAATGAAAATGAACAGCAACATTTTGAAGAAAAGTAATAATACGATGTGGGTCATGCGATATAGCCGCCCTCTCAACAATTCTTGGCCAGTAAGATAATATACGTATTAAGATTAGCTCTTTTTCACTGCTCAATAAAGAAAGATCAACTTTACTAGTCTCAATGTTTTCAACAAAGTTTTTGTCTAACTCCTTTACAGAACGCAAAATAGACGAAGCCCTAGCATTCGCATATTGCACATAAAATACAGGATTATCCTTTGATTGTTCTATCACCTTATCAACATCAAAATCTATAGGGTGAGTGTTTTTCTTAATAAGCATCATGAAACGAATTATATCCTTAGACACCATATCCACAACATCCTTAACACCAATGAAGTTACCAGCTCTCTTAGACATTTTTAAAGGCTTGTTATCTTTTAAGAAACTCACAAGCTGACAAATCTTGATATCAAGAGCAGAATCTTTATCTAATGAAGAACATAAAGCCTTAGCACGCTTTACAAAACCAACATGATCAGCACCCAATACCATAACCAGATCATCAAAACCCCTTTCTATCTTACTCTTCATATATGCTGTCTCTGCTGCAAAATAAGTCCAACTACCATCAGCCTTTTGCAATGCCCTATCAACATCATCACCATATTTTGTTGATTTAAATAATAATTGCTCTCTGCTATCCCAATCATCACTGGAATGTCCCTTTGGCTCCTCAAGCACACCATGATACACCATGCCATTCTTTTCTAGAAACTTTATTGTCTGCTCAATTTTATGCTCCTTATGCAAGCTACTCTCATAAAAGAACAAATTATGCTTTACCCCAAGCAAGCTAAGATCATGTTTTATAAGACCCATCATTGTGGTCACCGCAAAAGAACGAATTAGCTTTGTGCGCTCTTTAGAATCCATATCAAGCAAACTATCAGAGTAATTATCTTTTAAAATTTTAGCAACATCTATAATATATGCGCCTGGATAACAACCTTCTGGTAACTTACCGACATCATGACCATGCAGCTCTCTATATCTAAAAAATATAGAGTCAACTACTACATTCATTTGATTCCCAGCGTCATTTACGTAGAATTCTTTAATAACATCATATCCAACATATATTAATAGTGATGCTAATACATCCCCATAAATAGCTCCACGTGCATGACCAATATGCATCGGGCCAGTAGGATTAGGAGAGGCAAACTCTAAATTGACTTTTTTATTCTTACCAATATCTGATTTACCATAATTATTGTTAGATTTAATAATATTAGAAAGCTCAATATACCAACATTCATGCTTTAAAGTAAGATTTATAAAGCCTGGTCCAGCAACTTCTATAGATTTAAATATCGAAGCTTTGTTTTCTAACAACTCCTTGATTTTTACGGCTATATCGCGCGGCGACTTTCTTAAAGACTTAGCTAGAACCATGGCTGCATTACTTGTGATTTCAGCATGCCCCTCCTCTGTTGGGATATCAACAGTAATAGCATCAAGCCTCACATCTTCAGAAAGCATTTTAGCCTCATTTAAGACTGAGATGATCTCATTATACACTAAAAAATAAATGTTCATTACCGCAAAGAATAGATAAAAATTTCATTCTAGAGTATATGAAATGCTATTTTAAGTCAATTGTAATAGCTAATTTAAGAAACAGATAACAAGCTACAGCTTCTGTTTTATACTTATCACTTTCCTTTTGATTGTGACACACCCCTCTTTCTTCTCTCTCAAGATATGTTTGTTTTGCTTTTGCTGCCACGATCCACCTTCTCCTCTATGATACGCTTGAAACCAGATAAATGATGCCGCCTTTCTGCAAAGCTCTTTTCTGCTTTCTCCACCTTTACTTCGCTCTGTCTAGCACAACTATATTCTATATTTTTAGTATAATAAAAAAGAACTTATTTACTTGGTCCGCCATGGGCTTTTTTATGAAGAGCTTTCACAGAATCAACTGTAGCACCCCCTTCTTTCAACTGTGCCTGCACCTTTTTGAAGCTTTCATGACTACGCCCGACCACTTCAACAAAATCATGAGCTTCTGCCTGTCTAGCTTTCTTTTCTACAGAAGACTTTCCTTCTTCTACATATTTTTTTGCTATAAAATCCATTACCTTATCTTGAGCAATAGCTCCAGCATCATGCTTACCAACATCAAACTCCTTAAGAAACTGAGCAAACGTTTGACCTTGCTCCTTTTTATGTTGCAGCTCTTTACCATGCGATCTTTCATGCTGCTTCTGTTTAGCAGGAGCAGCATGGTGTTTCTCCACCTCTTTTTCTGCGTCTTGAGATGCATATTTAGCTGCCGCTTTTTGACTAAGCTTATAAGTTACACCTGCACCAACAGCAGCACCAGCAATAGCTCCGATTGGCCCACCTATCACACCGCGCCAATAAAAGCAGCGCCAAATACTACACCAACACCTATTACCGCTCCAATTGTGCTAGCCACAACTCTACGGAATAAATTCATTTTTGGAGTATCAGGATTATCATATTTAGCAGCAGACTTATTACCAACATATCCACCAACAAAACCACCACCAAGCATGGCTAAAGGAGAAAATATATATGTAGCAAGAGCAGTAAAACCCACTCCTCCCCAAAAGGCTTTGTCTAGCAATCCACCTGCTTTTTTTTGAACTTTTGCAAAAGTTCCTCTTTTCTCTTCAGGCTTTTTATCTGCTTCTTTTGACACACATTCCCCCTCATCCAATAATATAATGGCTATACTTTCTTATATAATTTTGGTGCAACTCTTAGAGCTACCGTTATACCAATAATGATGCCTAAAATATAACCTGTGTCACCAGCGACCACACTACCAATAACCATAAAGATCCAGGTAGATATACCACCAATAACACCACCTATAACTGTTGTCTTAAGGCACAAACCACAATCTTTCTTATGTTCGTCACTATGTTTAGCTGCACAACGATATCCTGCATAAGCTGTTACTACTGCACCAATAGCAATAACACCCAAATTGTCATTACCATGCGAAAACGCTAAAGATATAATTGCACCAAAAATAATAATTTTTACAATCACCATAAATAGATCTGATAACTCAGAAGATGTAAATAAACCTAACACCATATCAGATGAAGAACACTTCTTTTCATTACACTTCGTATCATGATGCTTTGAGTCTACCTTGGGCGCCGCTTTTTTTACTGCTACTTTTTCAGCAGCTGGTTTAGCAACTTCTTTCTTGGCCACAGGCTTAGCTACTGTTTTTTTTGTTGTAGTTTTCTTTTCTGACTTCATTTTTATCTCCATATAATAATACTACTGATTATAATTTACCACAGAACATTGTACCTTGAGTAGAGGCAAAAAATGATTTCCTTAAAAAATAAATGATTTTTTAATTTTTCTTTGAAAATTACAACAGTTTTAGCAATATATTAATTACCGTAGTCGTTTGCAAAATGTGGAAAAGTCACAAGACCACCCATCACCACAATACCAAAAGCATAATAAGTTGCATTAGATGGCAACAGCATCAATCCCTCAATCTCTAAATTGCCAGTTGCTACTTCCTCTATAAAATCATTGCCCCACGACCTAGGAACAACACTACCCGCATAAAAACCTAAAACCCCAAGTTTATTAGTCAACTCTCCTTCCATAACTTGGTGACCAGTTTTCCAAACTGTTTTAAAAGCTATACTTCTCTCTAGCTCCTCCATAGATAATTTCTGCTTGCCAAAAATACATTTAGCCGCATTGTGACTTAGCTCCCCTACAAAATTACACACTGGCTTCTGAGCAAAATCCATAAATGACTTTATAACAGAAAATGGATATATAGGATATACAGTATAATGATGATCATGGATTATAAAAAGCGGAGCATTAATGAGCTCTGATGTAATATCAAACCCAACTTTACACACCGAAACAACAGGCTCTTTTGCAAAAGGCATAAAAATATCTCCTAAAGATATGCTCTTACCTTTTGTATACTTATTCTTTAATATTATAATGCAAGAAGATGTAGCTTTCACACCTCCTTTTAAAATAGCAAGTTTCCATGGAGGATAGACATTATGCTCAAACAACTTTAATGCAACTCCGCCCACTTGAAACAGCGCCGTAAATTGCATAGAAGGTATCACATATGTATAACTATAATAAACAGGATCTGGATATGATACAGCAACAGGAACAACTACAGCCTTAATTATAGAGTCTGTCGTACTATTTGTAGGCTCAACACTACCCTGCCTAATGAGATCAGCTCTTTCTAGAGACAATTTAAAACACTCAAGTCCTACAAATAAAGCAGCTGAAACATCCCACCTTTTTACAGCAGCTTTTAATCACCTATACACAACCCCTATATATGTTAATCCTATAAATGCCATCGGCACTATATTCCTGCTAAAGTGGTTACTATTTACCATAAAAAGTTACCTCACCCCTACTAAATTCATACTTGCTGAGCCTGTTAAGAAAATTCATGCCAAGCAACGAACCATCCAAACCACCTTTATTAACATATGCATCTATATTTTTCATAACAATGTCACCTACGCTTATTTCGTTTAAACGTACGTAGGCAGCTAAATTCATACCATTTGCTGTGCTCATTCTAATATTATATACTAGCTTCTTTAAATCAAAACCCAACCTCCGAGCGTCACTCCGCGATAAAGTGATTTTGCTTGCACCCGTATCTAATAAAAAATTAACCTTTTGACCATTAATCTCTGCATTAACATGAAATTGTCCCCCCATACTTTTTCTGAAGGTTATAGACTTATCATGACTCACCTGCCCTTCTGACGGGATAAGATTGCCTAAAATATGAGAATAAGCATCCTGAAGCTCATAGCGATAGCTATAACCTACAATCACTAATAAAAATATAAAAACCCAAGCAATGGAGTTCCGTAGAACTACATTTAATTTGACTTCACCACTAAAAACCCTTAGAATTAGGAAGATTAGAATAACAACAAGAGGAATAATAGCAAGATAGTTATCAGGACTTTCAAAGACATGCGGAAACTGATTATTTAATAAAAATAATAAACTAGATACACATAGTATTGAAACTAATAACCTAATCAAAACATTCCACTTGTTCTTTTAAAGGCAACAGTAACACAATATTCTAAAAAAGCAATTGAGAAAATGCACAAAAAAGATAACAATATATTAATTGGAATCACGGGTAGCATTGCTGCCTACAAAACCTTATCTTTGATTAGCCACCTCAAAAAAGAAGGGTATAATATTAAATGTGTACTGACAAAGAGCGCAACTAATTTTGTTACAACTCTAAGCGTTCAAACTCTATCTCAAAACAAAGTTTTTACAGACATTAATGCTACAAACGAACAACATATAGAACATATAGACTTAGTCAAATGGGCTAATATAATTATTATAGCACCTGCTACTGCAAACTTTATAGCAAAGACAGCCTGTGGAATAGCGGACGACATGCTAACCTCTTTATATTTAGCAAATAATTACAAAGTACCCACTATTATTGCACCTGCAATGAATAAAGAAATGTGGGACAATCCAGTTACTAAACAAAATATCTCTACCCTACAAAAATACGGAGTTGAAATATTAATGCCAACACATGGACTCCAAGCATGCGGCGATGTGGGCCTAGGTAGAATGATGGAGTCAGAAGATATTGCACAACATATTCACGCCCTTACAAATACGCCCCTGCATCTCAAAGGCAAAACTGTACTAATTACAGCAGGCCCCACAATAGAACCCATTGACCCAGTCAGATATATCTCAAATCACAGTTCTGGGAAAATGGGATACGCCCTGGCTAATGCTGCTATTAAACAAGGTGCCAAAGTAACTGTAGTTACTGGACCTACAAATATTGAAAAACCTAATTGCAACATAATCAATGTGAACACAGCAGAAGAAATGTATCAAAAAGTGAATTCAGAAATAAAAAACGCAGATATCTTTATTGCCACTGCTGCAGTTAGCGATTACAAACCAAAATACCCCTCAAATAAAAAAATAAAAAAAGAAAGTAACGAAATACACTTAGATTTAGTTAAAAACCAAGATATTCTAAAAGAGATCTCAGCAAACTACCCTAAAAAAGTCATAATAGGCTTCGCTGCTGAAACTTGTGACCTTGAAAGTAATGCCCTAAAAAAACTACATGAGAAAAAACTAGACCTAATTATTGCCAATGATGCCTCAGCAATTAGTAGTGACAATAACCAAGTAGTACTGATAAACAAAAACGGGCACAAAGAAAAGATTGCAATATCTTCCAAGCAAAAAATCGCAGAAAATATTCTAAAAAGCATACGTGATTTATTATAAACATTAATACTAGTAATATTATACGCTTGCACTTCTATTGCACCCCTGATATAATGTTCAAAATTCAATAGGTAAAAATCAATGCTGCATCTAAAAGCAGTCGTAGACGAAGCAAATCTTACGCCCCAGAGAATAACAGAAGGGGGAAGATGCTAGGAGAGATATTAGCAGCAACGCTTCTTGAAATCCCCTTCTTCATAACATTTTTATCCAGTAGCATACTTCTTCTAACCTTTACCTCAAGATATTCATCACGAATATTAACACCCATATCAAGCTTCGCAACGCAGACAATAATAGGACGAAAAGTCTTTGCATTCATTGCTTCAATAAGTATGTCACCTTGGAAATGGTGGATTGCTGGAAAAGCCACTGAAACAGCCGGTCAAACCATTGCAGAGACAAACACCACTATATTATCGTTTAAAACTCAAATGGTTGGTCAATCAATATCACTAGTAGGCTCATCAATGTCTGTACCTGCTGCTTTTGTAGTCTCATACAAGGTAGCACAATATCACTTCTTTTGGCAATCATATAGTAGCTTTACTCCACAAACACCACTAAGAATCATACCCAAAACCATACAGGGCCTCCTAATTACACTTAATCCATTTAAAATAGCACGATTACTGTATCTACAAAATAACGCTCTTAACTTAACACTTAGCTCACTAGACAAAGCTATAAAGTTTGGAATCCGTGATACAATAGAGTTTACACTAGAACAAGCCATTCCCTCTGAGTACAAAACTATCAATAAATGTATCGCATTACTTGCAACAGAACGAAGCATTACAAAAACAACAAAAGTAGTTATAAGGGAGTACTACGAAAAAAATATGTTAGAGCAATGGACACTAAGTTGTCCTAATCTTGAAAAGCAAATACCATTTATAATATCAAATGCTATATACTCATTTTCTTTAGACCCAGCCTTCAGTTTCTTAGAGAAAAAAGAAGACGCTTTCTACAAAGACAATAGAATGTTCAATAGCAACACCACTTCACCTCACACATGCTTGCCAGAAGGATTAGACGAAGCTTTAAAAGCAGAATGCGAATCTATAATCAACACTGAATACTATTGCACTGTAGGTTATTGATCACTAATAGCTAACTCACCACCTATTCTTTAACCAATGATCTACAGAAAGATAACCACCACCATATACTGCAATCATAGAATAAATAATCATCCAATAATAATGCTCTGCATTTTCTATATATGAGAAATTAATTACCACAGTCATAACAAGAAGACATAAAGCAATATAACGCGTCATAAAACCAAAAAAGAATAGCGGAACTAAAATAAGCTCAACAAAAGTAGTTATTACAGCTGCAAGATCTGAAGATAATAATGGAACTCTATATTCATGCTTAAACAAGAATAATGTAGCATTCCAGTTATCTATTTTTGTAAGGCCAGAAAGAAAAAATATTCTAGCTAAATAAAAGCGTGCTACGAGATTAACAACAGATGAAACTTTTTCAAACCAAGAATCAAACTTGTATACACTAGAAAATTTTTTAAAAAATTGCATATCACACCTATTATTATAATTTAACCAGCAACATAGTAATCTATCACTATATTGTTAGTCACTAGCTTATTAATAATCTTACTCACATCTCCATTTGGAAAATTCTTTTCCACATTACAAAAAATCTGATAAAAATTCTTCTTCTTCATTGATTGTTTAATAAAAGCCGCTTCCATTCCATCAAGCGAAATAATGCATATTCTGGATTTTGTATCACGATAAATTATTACATCCACCCTATGATTTAAAGGCATATCAATACTCTCACCCCTCCACATAGACAAAATATCATGATCTAATACTAATAATTTCAAGGCTGGATTAATAACAAAAACTACTTTTTCATAATCTTCTAAAGCAATACTCTTAAAATCCTCTACAGGTCTGACACAATAATCGACAGCGATATAAACATTATGATATGCTAGATCTAACTTAGCAAGATCATAAATATAGCCCTCTATCTCTTTGCAATCTTTAAGGAACTGAGGAAAAGTAAAGCCATACACATCAAGATTACCATCTCTTGACGGGTTATACTTAATATACTCTTTACTCACTTTATTAAACTTACAATCACCAAGCCTCTTATAAACTAAGGGATACATAACAGATAACGCACTAATTAAATTACAAATAGCGTTATTCCTATAAATATTTATAGATAAATCTGGATGATGATTACTTAATATAGATTTTAATGAATCATCACCGCGATAAATGCAATCAAGAAATGCTTTCTGTATATTTTTTAATTTCACCTCTACCACTTACTCTATTTAACCCATCCATAATTTTTTGAGCACGCCTTGCTTCAGACATTAACTCCCCTAGCTCC
>JACKZZ010021623.1_pt1 | contig 11694 bp, 7 predicted proteins | sample 8027871 | NCBI WGS metagenome assembly JACKZZ01 (sample SAMN15724774, study PRJNA655200) | protist metagenome | isolation source: fluorescence activated cell sorting (FACS) single amplified genomes of... | place: USA: West Boothbay Harbor, Gulf of Maine | collected 2000-07-19
AAACGATGGAAGAATATGGAATGTCAGAAGGTTAGACGATGGTATATTTGATATGGAGTACCTAAACAAATATTTGCAAGAAGCACGAGGAATGGGAGGGATTGTCGATTCCGATAAAGGTTGGGATGCTGGAGGTCGAAACGGAGCATTTGAATTTCATTCAGATGACAATTTACATTCTGATATTGATTTGAACAATAATATTATTGATGATGGTCCTCCAGGATCATCTATTGAGAATCCACGTGTATTAGATATCTTATTTCTAGCAGAACATGTCTATACTCAGCCTGTTCCCTTTCTGAATTTCAATTTTGCACCAAGTGACAAGGGGAGTGCTTTTTTTATACCTTGTGAAGACAGTGATATCCCTATTCGCGATGTTCTTTTTCATAAACGTTGGTATTATATAAAGAAAGTGAGATGTGTGAGAGTTGATGCAACTGGTACTAGATCTACTTCTGATAAAGAAAAAGGAAGTGAAACAACTACCAATGACAACATGGAACCAACGTCGGGTGTATCTTCAAAACGACAGGATATTAGAGAAGTCTCACAAAATGACGAGTCTTCGTCTGATGATGAATTAGACCTCGAGACTCGGCATTTATTAGCTGACGCAGCGATAGCCGATGCAGAGGAAGCCAAAGCATCAGCTGAGAAGGCTGCTTCTCCTCTCCCAGGCTATGTTAATTTTGCCAAATTGACAGCAATCATACGAGCGCTAACACAAAGTAGATACAAAGAACTGGAGGCTGCTGCTAGGAGACGACGACTCTGGAGCAATGTGTTGGAATCCAGTGGACAAATTAAAACTCTTCGACGTTTGTTAGACGGGATTCCACCTGGAAGCCGGCGAGCTGAGAGGAAAAAGCGAAGCCTTATGCGAGGTTACTTCAAGTTTGGAAATCCAGCATCTGAAGACCACCCACTTGTAGCCGAGGAAATTGAAGAATATCTTCTGGGGAAGAAAAGCTCGAATTCGAAACTTGATAATAGGAGATGCAATGTAGGTTCTGGAAATTTTCGAAATTCACAAGATTTGACTAATGGAGTCAGGATGTGGAAACCGAGTCTACGGTCTAATTCGGGAAGTTTTGGAACATTAGATTCTAGCATTAGTAACGATGCTTCTAATTTAGATTTCGAAGTCTCTGATTCCAGTACTACTAGGCAAAGATTTGAATCAGGTCCTTTATCGGAGTCACGTACCACATTGCGGATTGGTATGTGTTTCCCTCTCTTTGAGGGACCTGAGGCAGAGAAAGTCAACCATGCTAGATATTCACGAACCAGTGGAAATGCTGTTGTTCATACCAGCATATGGTCAGGCTTTCGTCTGGATCCACTGATTGACACAATGGCCTATCAGATTTTCAACTTAGTCAAGAAAAAGCTTGCAGCAAAACGCTCCACGAAGTCTGGTTCTATTGTACGATCTCGGCCATTGTGGGGCATTCACTGGAGGCGCGGAGATGGGGAACTAGGGCCAGACGACAACCGCATAAAGTTCCACCTGATGGCTGTTCCAACTGAAATCGCCTTTGTGGTGCAAAAAGCGGTTACTATAACTCGTTTTGGTAATGAAATTTGGCCCAAAAAAGACGAAATATTGCTTCATGGACAATCAGAAGATGGTAAGCGCTCGACCCCAAGTTTAGACGATGATCTTCGTGATAATGCACCGGATTTCTTCATGATGACCAATGAACGAAATCCAGAGCATTTAGCCGTTATGCGAAGTGGCTTCAACACCACTTTTCCTAATTCCAAGGTCGTTTTATTAGAAGATGTGGAACGATGGTATGGCGAATCATCATATGAAGTTGATAACAATGGTGAGCCAGAAAGTTCTAAACCTCAGTTTCATATTCCTAGTGATGGTCTTGGTTCTTTTTTGCTCGAAATGGGAATTGCATGTTGGTGCGATGAGTTTCTAGGATATGGTTATAGTCACTTTGGTGGAGGATGGAGTGTTCCCTCTATGCTGGTCAATCGGTGGAGGTTGCACCGATGCGGAACATCACCCATGCGAGGCCTATTCTGGGAAGCATTAGATGCTGAAGCGACATATTAATCAATGAAAATTCTTGTCATGCATTTCTTGTGTACAATTATATTCGTAATTAAAAATCACAGTCTCCAATTACCGATATTTTTGTTATGTTTTCTCTTTTAGTATATCACCGTGTTTTAAGCGTCAAAGAGATCCACTTCGTATGCGAGACAATATCAGCCAAAGCAAAATTTGTCAGATCTATCGTATATGTCGTTCATTTATCTCATCCTCAGCTCTTCATGCGATCTAAGTATTATTAGTAATAAAAATCTGATTATATTGACACGGCAATCAGTATGTTTCTTTCTTAAATCGATCAGGGTAGTTATGTGATACCTAACTCGCCATCAATGATAATCCCTGCCGATTTTTAAATTTTTAAACTTAGCATACTCGATTACAGGTTTCTAAAGAAGAAATTTGATAATTTTTGAAGAAAATCTCTGTAAATGACGTTTTTTAAAAGTAAAAACACAGGAATTAGAAGGGTTTCAGGGGCGGGACTTTTTTATCTAATACCCCCGCTCTCCAGGATGCGTCGGCTATGTTTGTAGATGACACTAACAAGCCTATAATGATAATTTATCCCCATTTTTGAGTTTTTGTCAGTATATTTTAATAAGCGTAAAGGAAATTTTAATCCACTTCGTGTGCGAGACAATATCAATCAAAACAATTGTTAAATCTTTCTGACATGTTATTAATTTGTATCATTCATAGCTCTGTGTGCGATGTCATCTGATATTTCTTTGTTTTTAATTTGAACACTTTTATCTGATACCCCCTCGCTCTTTAGGAATCGGATGCCTAGACTTAGAGCTGTTTAATTGATACTAACAGTCTTCGGTTTGAGGTGATCTCATGACCATTCTATCGTATTATCAAGTGTAGATAAATGATCACAAAGTTTTTTCATCCGCAATGTGAGAACGAAAGCTGAATTAGATTTCAGAGCCTAAATTGTAATCAGCTAAGAATAGAACAAGACTGTACTCGGTAAAGTGATAGACAAAAAGCTTAGACTTTAGCGTTGTCTTTATTTGAGCCAAAATCTAGAGAAGCTAGGCCCGATTTTTTCTTGCTTTTTTCAAAATAAATAAATAGTATTTCTTATCTGCGCTTTGAACTTTCCTCCACAGTTGCATATCATTTAACAACAGATGTCCTTTTCATATTCCAAGCCTGCTCAAAAAACCCTTCTAAAACAGTGTTTTTATTTATAAAAAAATTCATTTCTTTCGTTTTTTTCCAGAAAATTATTTTTGATCTTTTTTATACAATCTCAAGCACCCCATAGATTCATTAAGTTACAATTAGATTCAAAACACAAGTATGCAGGTGTGAAGACGAATAAATAAAATTTTGGAGAGCCGCTTCAACTACGCATTGATACAAAAGCTCGTCTGTACTCCTGTAATGTACTGAGTTTAGTCAAGCAGACTAAAAACTAGTAATAGAACTTATCTATATCAGTGTACTGATTTGAGGTTATATACTTACTACATTTTATCTTAGAAAAATTTGAATTACACAGTATCTTTACAAATTCATTATCGAATAGTAGTACATTTCAGTATAAATTTCATGTTGCATCTAGGACGCAAAATTTTCACTCTGGTAGTGTGGTCTCAATGTCTTGTCCAGCAAAGCATTGCGTTGCGGTCACCTCAGACAAACAGTCCAGGTTCCGAGAGTGCTCCTTTCAATATGGAGGAAATGGGCCGTGATCTCGATAAAATTGAGGCTGAAATCGAATCAGACGTAGCTGAGGCGCCGCCAAAAATTCGAGAACTGCCTGATGCGACACCTTTAGGCCACGATGGTTTGCCTAAAAGTTTCCATGTAAAAGACCACTGGCCTTACCTGGATGAGAAAATGAACTGTGTTCCGGAGGATTAGGAATGAAACGGCTGCTGGGCAGCGGCTGCCATGTCCTGCATTAACATGAGAGGTGCAATCTGGCACGGGCGCCGGCCAAGTATGTGGTTTTCAATGAAACAAATGTTTGAGTTTGGCAAGAGAAGAGTTGGAGAGGGGGGCCACGTCGAAACCATTTTCGAGAACAATTTCTTCGGAGTACGGGCATTCTCTGGCGGTTTGCACAGCAAGCTCGTAGAGCTCAAGACGGAGATAATGACCCACGGACCCGTGGTATCTTCTGGTTTTCGCACCAGCCACAGCTTTCTGGGGCGTGACGATAAGGCATTTGATCCTAATACGAAAAACGGGGAGATAAGCAGCTTGCAGTCTATGGTAATTTTAGGCTGGGAGTTATCAGATGTCGGTGAGGTTTGGATAGTACGAAAATCATGGGGTTCTGGTTCGCATCAAATTAAAATCAGTTTCGGTCAATTTGGCGTCGATGAGAATGTCATCGCCCCGAAAAAAAGTATGTCAGTGTACTTGTGGCAGGAAGGGCTCCCTTGGAAATGTTCGTTCCCGAAGATACTCACTAATACTCAAGGAGAGCACTGGGAGGATTGGAGAAGGATAACTCGAGAAACAACGGCACAAGAACTACATCAGCTCTGCAAGCTCTTGGATATATCCGATATGGCTGACTTGATTGGAAAGACTGTTGTTCGACATGCCATTGATAGGCCTGCTCGAAGCTACTCATATCGAATCACAGCGGTGAAAGTTGTGGCTGAATGTTTCGAGGTGATACTAGATCGAGAAGCGCCAGCGTAGATTCTATATCGTTCGACAGTGATTAAATAGGTACCGTCTGAGGAAAGTGATGTAATTGTACAATAGTCTATACGAAGTTGAATTTTTGCACTCTTTTTATCGTATTCAAATTGTTAGTGGATTTTATGGCATCACGTGTTTAGGACATTTTACTAGAAAACTGAACCAATTTCAGGGTTCACGCAAAACTCTTATACCCTTAAAATTAGCTCATTGTCACTTAATTATAATATCATGATCTCGAATGTTGATCAATGACTTTTGGTAATAATAACCATATGGAGCTTGACTACTGCTCGTTGGACCCAAAATTATTACTAATGTCAATCTGACGAAATGCCAATGATTATGGCCTCGCATTTATTGGTCACGCCCTTTCATAACTTTTTTCAGTAATTAATAATAATCGTATATCGTAAATGCAAAAACCCTAAAGGTAAGCCCTAGTTGCCCATTTAAGTAGATTAAGAAGATGTTCACATAGTTCATTTCAGAGAAGGATTTTTTTTTTTTTGCTGGGCAACTCTGGAATTTGGTTCAGTCTAATCCAAACATTTTCTATATTAATTTCGATGATAACTCTAAAAAGCCTGATCACAAAAAACCTCCATTTGCCTTCAGATTTCCTTTAGGAATATGATTTTTTTCGATTTTTGCATTTTGTTTTTTTGCTTTTTGAAAAAAAAATTCTTTGATTATCAATAAACTACATATTTTGTCATCTCTGTTTCCGAAAGCTCTAATTTGAAAAACCTCCCGTAATTTTTTGATGATGTACCCTTTTCATCAATATCAACTTTTTCATTTTAAATTTTTTGATTTCATAAAAGTCTCGCCCTGAAACCCTTCTAACTCCAGTGTTTTTATTCACAAAAAAATCCCTCTTCAGAGATCTTTTCCAAAAATTATCAGTTTTTTCGCTGAGAAAAGTACTTTTTTTATTATAATATTTGATTCATGTATACCAATTATTTGTAGCATGATTTCATATTATTATGACTTCTCCTTTCGCATAAGCTTTATCTTTTTTAGTATCACGTTAAGAAAACCCCTGATGTTTTGTAACTGACTAGGTATTTGAAAAAAAACCCTTTAATTCCCTTGTTTTTCTATGAAAAATACCACTTTTTTCGCTTTTCCAAAAAAAATTACGATTTGTTTTTTGCTTTTTTCAAAATACTTAAATAAATAGTATTTCTTATCTGCTCTTTGAACTTTCTTCCACAGTTGCATATCATTTAACGACAGATGTCCTTTTCATATTCCAAGCCTTCTCAAAAAACCCTTCTAAAGCAGTGTTTTTATTGTTAAAAAAAGCCATTTTTTTCGTCTCTTTCCACAAAATTAATTTCGATTTTTTTTATATAATCTCAAGTACCCCTTAGATTCGTAAAATTACAATTAGGTTCGAAACACAAGTATGCAGGTGTAAAGACGGATAAATAAAATTTTGGAGAGCCGCTTCAACTACTCATTGATGCAATAGCTCATCTGTACTCCTATAATGTACAAATTTTACTGAAGCAGACTGAAAACAGGACTAGTAATAGAAGTTATCTACATCAGTTTACTGATTTGAGGTTATATACTTAATACATTTTATCTTAGACAAATTGAAATTACATAGTTTTTTTATAAGTTCATTGTCGAATAGTAGTACATTTCAGTATAAAATTCATGATGCATCTAGGACGCAAAATTTTCACTCTGGTAGTGTGGTCTCAATGCCTTGTCCAGCAAAGAAATTTGTTGGTGTCAGCTCAGACTAACAGTCCAGGCTCAGGGAGTGCTCCTTTCACTTTGGAGGAAATGGGCCTTGATCTCGACAAAATTAAGGCTGAAATCGAATCAGACGTAACTGCAAAGCTTGCAGATTCTGCCAGTAAAGGTCTAAAAACACCCTTAATTTAGCTCATTTTTGTGAATAAAAAAACTATTTTTTTTCTAAAAAATCACGAAATATTTTTTTTTGGTTTTTCAAAATAATTATCAGAGTCTCCTGCATCTGCAAACTCTAACACTTCTGAATCTGCGTCAGATCATGGGGTTAAGGAGCTCAAGATAGAAGATCAAAGTAAATCTAACAAAGCTGCCGCTATCGGTGATTCCACCGCAAATGATACTGAGGTTCATGAAATTGATGAATCAGTTCTTGTCAACTCTGAAGCTGAAGGTTCAGTTACTAGTGATAATACTGTCGCTGAAAATTCTGAAACATTTGTTGTTTATGAGGATGAGACTAGATATCACCATTGTCAATTGTTTTGCCATAAAACGCGTCATGGATGGACAGACTTAGATGAATTTTGCGACTTGGTTCCAGGGCACAGTTGTGAACCAGTTTCGAGTGATTTACAGTTGCAGTTTCGTAGAAGTATGCCAAGAGGCTTACTCCCAGGCGAAGAGCAAGGTGACACAACGCCTATCCACATGTTACAATGTAAAGGAGGGCTAGAACATCTTGGAGAAGAAAAGGATGCACGTACAATACTACTGACTATGCGTTTCGAAAAAAGTAAAGGATCACATGGACGCAGACTAGCGAAATCGGAATCAAACGAAGACTCAAGCTCAAAAAATGAAAAAGGAACAACAACAAAAAGTGATGAGGAAAATGTTGAAACGTCTGCTCCTAACTCTTCCGAAGAAGCATTAGTTGAAAAGAAATCACCACAAGAGCTTACTGATAAAGTTATCAAACAAGACAACTTGAATGCTTATAGAGCACACATTTTAGGAGCTTGGGATGTAAGTAATCCAAATAATCCAACCGCAGGTAATATGAAGCCCCACCCTGAAAACCTTCTAAATCCAGTGTTTTTGTCCAAAAAAAATTTTTTTTTTGAGATCTTCTTCAAAAATTATCAAATGACCGCAGGCAATATGGAGAGTTTTTGCAGTAGTAATTGCAACCCATTTCCCTATTACAAGACTATACTAGATCCGATTTTAGCCCAAAAAGATCTTGAAGAGTATCAAGAAAATCATAGTCTCAATGTCCGTAATCTTGCAACCGCAACTATGAAAAGAAATGAAATATGCGACAATGTGATAGCACGTCAATGGCGTTATTCTTTTGCCGAAAATGCAGCTATGTTCACGATGCCTTTATTATTTAGGTAAATTTGGCAGATGATAATAGTGATTTAGATTCTAAAACGGGGTATGCGGGAAGGGTTCCATGTAACAGACTAGAAATTCCAAATTAATAAGAAATCATTTATATAAACATATCATGAAACGTGACAACTCAGGGCATCACAGTCCTTTCCTCTCTAGTCTTGTTCGAGTTATTGACTTTTCCATGGCTGATATGTATGATAAAAGATGACATCTCTACTGTATTTATATGATTGGAGTGTATGTGAGTGTGATGAGAATATTATATAATTATACAAGATTGTTCTGTTGTATTACCTACAATTTTTTTGTATAATCAATATAATTTGTCTTTTATTATCCGCAAAATTTAGTTTTAGTTTTTCTCTTTTTCTCCAATAACATGTTTTTTTTTCTGCAATGTCAGTGGTGGTGATAGCCAGTTCTAACTGTGATCATCCAAATGTTTAAAAATATACTGTTTTTGACTAGACTTGATATGTATTATGGTTTTGTTTCTCACAAAATTTAAATTGTGCTGAGCCTATCCCAATTCCCCATATAAACTTAAACAGTTATAAATATAAACAATGGTAATAATATTATGATTCTTTCTGTTTTGGAATAATGTTTCGCAGTTTTCCTCGTACTACATTGGGACCTTCTTTGGGGAGGAAAGATGTCGAAAGTGGTGATTTAGTTGTATTTTTTATAAAAAAAAATTTGATAATTTTTAAAGAAGAGGTTATTCTATGGATAAAAATACAGGAATAAGAAGGGTTTCAGGGGCGGGACTTCACAGGGATCTAATGGGATCAGATCTATTGCGAATAGTAGTAATGCTACTAGTACTACTGTAAGTGCAAATTTTAGGCCTGAATTGACAAATACAGTTGTTAGTACCCCAGCTGCAGGTACTGATCCACAACCAGAATCTACATTGACTTCAAGTTTTACTGAAGGCTTGGTAGCTGCTCTTAGTCCATTTCTATTCAGCACAACTGAAACAAAGCAATCTACAGTAGTTGCTACAAATTTAAAAATTTTTATTAATAGTACTTATGTTTTTTTAAATAATATACAAATTATTTTCGCTTTTTTCCAAAAAGTTGCGATTTTTTTTTTTTCAAAATATATATTTTTTTCAAAATATATTAGACACAGGTTGGAGGATCAGGATCTCGTCCACAATCACCGAATGTACCCCCAATACCAAGATTTGATAAAGCAGCTTATGAAGGACCATGGTATGATCGAGGCTCTGGAGGACGAAGTCCGAAATCTTTAAAAGGAAGTCCAGGTGGGGGGACTAGCTCAGCAGGGGATTGGCCTGAAAATGATCCAATAACTGGTGCACCATTATAGAGCACACATTTTAGGAGCTTGGGATGTAAGTAAAATACAAATTCATTTTATTTTTTTTCATATTAAAATTTTTTTTTTTTTTTTGATAAATAATTCCAAAAAAAAAATTGATAAATTAAAATAATCCATAACTTGAATTTTAGGTGGTATAAATACACAATCAGAATTTGCCAGTATTATTATACAATAATTTTGAATTTTTCGACTACAAATTCATGTCTAAAAAAAAGATCCATTTAAAATTGATTCATAAAAGGCTATTTTTTTTTATGATTTTGTAAAATTTGGAATTTTTTTTGTAAAAAAAATCACTAAAGGTGCCCAACAAGCTGGCAGCACGGTTTCTGAATTGCTCGATCAATCTGATGCGCAATTGACACCATCTGGTGGTCCACCACCACAACCGATTGGACCACCCCCAACAAAACCAACTTTACCAGGACACCATCAAGTATATTCAATTATTTCATTTCGTGAAAGTCATTTTGAATGTTCTTTTCTTAATACGTTTTGTAGAAAAAATTTAAAATGTTTTTCCAAAAATATTTTTGTTAGTCACTTGCAGCACCACTTGGATCATCAGGAATTGGTAGTAGTGAATCAAATTCTCGTGTTGGGTCACATACTAATATAAATACACCAGTAGCTGTTGTTGGCCTTACAGCTCCCACATTAAAATTTGCACAACCTACTTTCTCAATACCAGGTCCACAGAGTTCACAAGGTTTAGGATCAGTTAATATAATGTCAAATCAAAATCATATTAATACTGGGCCTAATACTAAAAGTTTACAATTGACATCAACTAATCTTCAAAGACTAAATCCCAATGGAATGATTTCACAACAAGGGTCAACAAATTTAGGTGTAAATTATCGACATCGACCATATAATGATAGTATTATTTAATTAAATAATTTTTTCCAAAATTATTTGAAAAAAGGTATTAAAAAATAATATTTTTTCCAGAAAAAAGGTAAAAAAAATAACAATCTAAAGGAAAACAACAATTTTTTCAAAAGACTATAATAATCACGATAATGATGATTCATGGTTAAATGGATTTGGTTTATGTTGTATTTGTACACCAGAACATGGTGCTGGAGTTATAGATCATCGACCACCGACTTCTAGTTATCTCTATGTAGATGGTAAAAAATTGGAAAAAAACGATAAAAAATGGCTTTCTTATTTATAAAAACACTGTATTTAGAAGGATTTTTGGAACGGGCTGGCCCAGGCGAGCCAGCAACTTTGCCGACAATGGTGTCAGGACTCGGAGGAAAAGGTCCAGCCGGTGCCATGCAGGGACAGTATAACAATAATATGATGACGACAGGAGGTTCAGGTGGGGGTACTGGCTTAGCAGTTGGTGGCAAAGGGCAACAACTGTCTCAGCAAAATCCAGTAATGCAAACACAATCTAAAGGTGCAAGGACAACCGAGACAAAAATAGACTCAGCTGCACTCGCTAGACGACTTTCGATGCAAAGTCAAAGTCAAGCCTAGTAATTTAGGGGCATGATAATAATTTTTCTATCAGTTGTTCTCCGGAATATGTTAATGCTCAACTGTATGGAGGAAAAGAAGCTCTGGCGTCAAGAGTCGTAATAATAAGCGTTATTTTACAAAATTTATACTCATATATCGGAATTATATTAAGTTTTAGTCATTTTGACACTAGATTTCAAAACAGTATATTGCTGGTAAATAGTTAATCTTGCTATAATTTTTTCCTTTTATTTTTTTCACTTTGAAAATCAATACTTTAAACTAGATTTAGATTTTGAATTTTATGACATTTACATTCAATTTTTTTGATTCATAAAGATGCATCAATATATGTATAGTACTTAAACTTGTGCTATTGATATATTAATTTAAAGCGAAACTTGTCTTAAGCGTGACCCCGCTCCATCCCACTTCTTGCCCCATTAATTTTAGATCTCCCGACTCTGTAAAATTTTTGTTGAATTATTTTCACAGTTTTAAATTCCAGTATGTATATATTGCTTGAAATTATTTTAGTAAATAGATTCCTTCACATTTTGTTTTTACAACAAACATTGTTGACATAGCCGTTTGTATTTATGATTATACGGCTTCAAACTACATAACTATACACTTGTACAATTTTTGGACGATATTTTTGTTTTTAGAATCTATGTCGTAGTCTTTGAAAAAAAAATATTCAGGATATTATTCTGCAAAGTAATTTTTGTTGAAAAATTTGATGATTTTTAGAAAAAATCTCTGAAAATGCCGTTTTTTGTGGATAAAGACACAGGAATCAGAAGGGATTCAGGATGGGACTGGTAGCAGCTTCACGACAAGTCTGACTGCAACTTTTTCTGATCGTGCTCAAAAGAAACTTCTTTTTAACTTTGGTTGGTCAAAAAAAAAAATTGAAAAATCAGCTTTCTTTTTCAAAACAGTAATTTCAATTTCAGACTTGTATCTAATGAATCAGAATCCAATTT
>JACKZZ010017881.1_pt1 | contig 11693 bp, 5 predicted proteins | sample 8027871 | NCBI WGS metagenome assembly JACKZZ01 (sample SAMN15724774, study PRJNA655200) | protist metagenome | isolation source: fluorescence activated cell sorting (FACS) single amplified genomes of... | place: USA: West Boothbay Harbor, Gulf of Maine | collected 2000-07-19
TGTACCAGCACGTCGTATTAGCTCCATCGAGCCTAAAGGCGACCAACGTGGCGTTACTAGTAAGAAAAAGACAGCAAACCAAAAAATGGAAAGCTTCTGGACAACTAAGGACAGTCATCATATGCTCTCTGTGTTTGCTTCCGGTAATGCGTTCGTACCTGCCACATTCGATGCCATTCTTGCACAATCCTTTTACTCAGCATTTACGCCACTATTATGCGAGCGTCTCGTATGTGGTTCCAAATATCAATCCATGTACCAGATCGATGTACCAACTACATTTGTAGATCGTTATTTCGTTGACCTTTTCCGTGCGTTCATGTCACGCTCTTTGATGGTCATCGCTATTTATCGCTCAACATCTCCTGCTGAAGGGTCCACACTTCCTTTTGTATACACATCACCTTTGCCAGACACACTCCTGCGTTTCAAAGATCGTATCTTTATTTTATGTTCTCCTGATACTTTGCGGGATAACATTGATATTCTGTCCACCCCACTTCAGGAGTATGCAGACGGGTCATTGTACATGAGCGACACACTAGGACAACAAATGGACGACGGAAAACCAGAAGTTCGTAGTTACAACCAAAAAGAGGATGCTGCAGCAAATGCAAATAAGGCACCCACGTCGTCCGAAACTAGCAGTAATGGGTATATGTATATTCAAAGCAGTGCGGATGATCTCACTGATAGAAGCCCCATCAAGGAAAAGGTGAGTCGCGTCTTCTTCAAAGATACAGAACTGCCTCTCTAAGACTGAAGACAGATCAGGGATAAAATTAAATTATAATCAGTGTAATAAATTGTAGATATGCAAAGAGAAAGCAACACGGATGGAATGCAACATAATACATTTTTAACATATTGAACAAAGAACACAAAAAAGATAGCATCTCCTCTCCTCTCTCCTTCTCATCTGTTCTACCCTTAACTTTAGATAACGGGACTCTTACTATGCTGTTTTATTCTGTGCAAGTGTGGATGCCACACTCAGGATCATAAAAGTTTTGTATCCCAAGTATTGCACTATGGACTTTCTCACCCCACCATCCTTTCTTGTTGTCATCACGCAGCACAGAGCTTGAAAACAAACATGACCCCCGCTCCTTTTGTGCTAACGTCTGCAATACTTTTTCAAAATCAAACACATCCAATGATTTCAACCTCATTACAGCGCTAAGCCACATCTCATTATTACCACCGATGTTGTTATAGATTGTGGCAAGACTCTCTTTCTTTGCATCTGGTACAGAGCTGCTCTCTTTGCCTCCGATGAGGAATCGTCGATATTGCTTCTTTTTATAAGAATGCTTCAGTCTACGCAATTGGCCCTGTCTCCTTGCACTTGTTGGAAGGCGTGCGTTAACTGTAGTCTTGGAAGGGAATAACTCGTCTAACATGTTTTTTGATGCAGATATTTGAGTCTGTAGCAAATCCTTTATATCAGACAGTTTTGGGCACTTATGCTTGGTGTCATCAGGACTGCAAGCGGTAACTACAGGGATGCCATTGGCCATAGTAGACAATCGAAATAACAAATCGTCTCCAGTAACTGTGCTATTTCGAAGTCCTTCATCAAAAACTATAGGATTAAAGTACCAAGGGCGGTACAATACACCACCAGTGCCTGTTGGCAACATCAGCAATTCAATACGGGCAGGCTTCGTTTCTGGCCATAGCCCACGTTTATTGCGTGTATAAGGTGAAAGTGTCCATGGAGGAGTTCTTGAACAAAGGCCCATACGTCTAGAACGTCTCGCTATGACTGCATTTCCTCCCGCAGCTTTGTCGTAGTGTACCAGACTGGACAACATGGTTTTGGGATAGATCAAGTGATCATCTACTGTGACAATAGCACAATCTTCCATCCATTTGCGTTCTAACAATGGCAATAGCTTGCGATGTGAACCAATATTATCAGTGAAAATTATACTTATATGAGGAAACTTACGATAAAGCATTCTCAATTTCTGTGTTGCTGAGGTGTGCAAAAAAGACCTCTGCACACCTTGGTCCAACAAAAATGGATGTTCTGATAAAAACACATAAATATGTGTAGGAAGCATTTCTCCTTCTAACAAGCTTTCAATAGTACTTCCTATACCGTGAAGACGATTGTGAATAGTAGTCAGTGTGATAAAAACATCTACACCTACAGTTTCTGAAGCTAAAGGCCTTTTTAATCTCGTCGCAGTTTGTTCAATGGTACTGCTAGGAAATTTTCCATCGGGAAAATCAGAAAAACCATGCCATAGGTCCCGATATTCACCCCAGCCATATAATCCTCGACGCCCATGTCCATGTTTGAGTGGATGATGATTTGCAGAATTTGATTCACCACCTACTACAATTTCCTCTGCAAATATTTTCAGTGCAAAAGCTAACAACAGTATTATCGTATAAACCATTTTTCAATTGATAATTCATCTCTGTTCAAGTGTCTCATTAGGAGCCGAGAGGTGGGTACGCCCAACATGAGTTCATTGTCTCATTCTCCATTATTGGAATATTTTTCACCACAGTCGAGTGTGAATTGACTTTGAATTGAAGTGGTTGTTTAAATTGAGTTATTAAATATGCAATTTTCTTGTCGTACCACTGCAATATCCTTTGAGAAAGCAGCTGACATCGCTGCAGATTCATCCAGACTTGCAGAACTTGGAAGAAGCTCAGAACAAGAAGCTATTTATACTACTGCAATGGAAAGTGTAAGGAGTACGTATCAAAGTGTTAGTGATTATATTCTTATAACAAAGTTTCTTGTTCCCTCGATTGAAAATGAAGATGGTAAACTGTGTGCAGTACCCAACAAATTTGTGACTAGTGAAAGCATCAAGGGCTTATTACCACACTCAAAAGAAGCGACAGTAATGGTCCTCACCCCCAACGATTATCCATACCATTTCACTCCTGATGTTTATCATTATATTTTGTGGAAATGGAGTTCAAATGATGGCAGCAGTAGCAGTAGCAATAGCTTATCAGAAGAGGAAATACAACTGGCAGAAGATAAATTGAAGAAAAAATACCAAGGAGTACACTCGGATACTTGTCGTTTTACTAATCCCCCTTCGTTGCAATCAATAAAGGACTTGGATCATGTGCATCTTCTCGTTCGCGTCCAACAAGAAGAGGACACAGTCACAAATACTCTGTCCATAGCTGCGCGACATAGGGAACTAGTAATTCCTGCTACAAAAGCTGGAATGCATCAAGCAGCACAAGAATTGATAAATGGTCGATTATTGGCATTTCCTACAGAAACTGTGTATGGACTGGGTGCCAATGCACTCAATGAGGAAGCCGTGCTGTCCATATTTGCAGCGAAAGGTCGTCCACTTACAGATCCACTCATTGTGCATGTTCATGAGCAATCCGCTGCCGATTCCTTGGTTGATCTTACAGAAACTGAACAAGAAATGTTTCATCACCTTGGTGACAAATTCTGGCCTGGTCCACTCACTTTAATTGTAAAAGCTTCAGCAAAAATACCGATGAGTATTACAGCTCAGACTGGTTTTGTTGGAATTCGAGTACCAGCACACAAACTAGCCAAAGAATTGTTACAAATTGCGAATATTCCTGTTGCAGCGCCAAGTGCTAATCGCTTTGGTCATGTATCTCCTACTCGCTGTAGTCATGTTTTGGCGGATTTAGGGGATAAAGGAGTACATGTTCTCGATGGTGAAGGGAGCAATAGTGGAAATTTTGAAGATGAAAGCTCTGATAAGAAGACCATTTCTTGTGAGCATGGCATAGAGTCTACAGTTTTGAAGATTGATGGTGCCAACAAGAAACTAATTGTGTTCCGTCAGGGTGCAGTATCACTGAACCAATTGAGTGCAGTGTGCAAGGGTTGGATGGTAGAGGTAAAGCAACGACATGTAAAGATGGAAGCAGAACCAACAACAGAAAAAATAGTAGAAGGAGAAGAGAGTGGATTGGGGGATGTATCGAAATCAATCGATGGTCAGGAAGCTCCAGGGCAGGCGATCACACACTACGCGCCTGATGTACCATGCTACATGATCCTGTCACGTGTCAGTATTTCACAAAATGACTCCACTCCTGTAGGGTCAGGAACAGGAACAGATGTACTTACCTTGACAAGAGAACAGCTACAATCTACAGTTATCGTGGATTTTGGTGGGAAATTATTGGTTGACAAGCAGTATGCTTTGGCACATAGAGATTTGTCTACGGATGCATTGCCCAAAGAAGCTGCTTCACAATTGTTTGATGCACTGCGTTGGGCTGAATTGCAGCAAAATGCAGAATTAGTGCTTATTACTGCACCTCCAACTGAAGGAAGTGACGATGAAATCTTGTTAGGTGGGTTGTATGACCGCATGCATAGGGCTGCGAGCGGTAATTTAGTACATTTGCATGTAGTAGAGAAGAAGTAGAGATGGGATATATATATCAGTTTAGTTAGTAAACAACGAAAGTATTTGTAAATATTTGTAAAAATTGAAAAAATATCATTCTAACGATATAAGCACTGTCGATCAATCAAATCAACCAACCAACCAACCCCTTCCCTTATCTTTAATAATAATAATAATTGCTTAAGTGACTAGATTACAAATTAGAAAAAATTTAACTGTAAACTAGGTGAAGCCAGACAAGGGACAGCAGGAAGCTGCTACTACTACTACTTCCAACACCGCTACTACTACTTCCAACTACTATTTATCTTATCTTATCTTATCTTATCTTATCTTATCTTATCTTGACTTAACTTAATCCAATTGTAATTTAGGGTAATTATAATTACAATTATTTGATAGAATGTAATTCTGTAAGCAAACGAAAAATTTATATAAGTTTCCAGAAGCCTCATCAGATGGGTACCCGTCTTCATCTAATCCAAATTTCCACAATTTTAGCACACCATCTTCAAGATTAATTTGTTTAGGCGAACTCTTCACCTGAGTAGCAACGTTGTAAATTTCGCATACGTTAGAGTTTTCCATTCCATAACTGCTTGTTTTTTGAATAAATTTAAACTGTATTTCAGCATCATTAAACTTCAAAACTATATCAAATGTTTCAATCTTTTGAACCCAACCTTCATATTTATCATATTCCCCATTTGTTTCAGGTACACTACACTAATAACTTTTACTGTATTCTTAAAAAATTTTAACTGTTCATGACCTAGCTCAATTCGTTCATCATATTCTTTTAAACCTTCTTCTGACAAATCTGGTAAACCTCTATTTTTCCATTGCCTTTTTTCATCATCTTCATCTTCATTTTCTACATTCTTCATCTTAAATACTTCCAGTGGGTTTAGATTTTTAATCCATAATTCTGTTGCATTTAAGGCATTATCAGCTAGTTTTAAATCACAAATAGATTTAATCCTTTCATATTGCTCATCTTTAAAAGAAGAATTATTTAGATTACTCAAAAAAAATTCAAACTCACTATTACTTTCTTCTTTTTTTAACTTCCTTTTGTTTGGCATGATGTCTTTAATTCTTTTAATGGAAAATTGCAGCACACAGAAAAAATGAGAAGAAATGTGAAACATTTAATATGGAGGTAAAGTTAAACAGTGTGCATATAAAGAAAGTATGATAATAATGATACTTTTATTGTGTCGTTAAGGGTTGCCTCTAACCTTCCATTGTTCCTCGTTATTTATCTGTTATTTAGTTATACTCTGTGTAACATTAACCTTAAATTATAATTTTAAATCTTCAAAAATATATGCTCCATGCATTTGAAGAAACAATTGCTGCATTTAACTTACATCTGGGTTCATTACATTTGTCTCCCACATTCCCCCCGGAGTTCCAATCAATCTCTCCTTAGTTGACCTGAGTTACAATTTCTTCTACTTTTTTTGCTTTTTCTGCAAGAGTTATGACTAAAGTTACATAAAATAACGTCATTATGTCTTACAATTTCTCTGGACATGAGATTTATCCTGGAATCTGCTGTGGCATAGGTCTATGTGATTACTCAATCCCTACTCCAGAAGAAGTTGCAGAAGTGAAACCAATGCGAGAAGAAATGAATAATATGGATACTAAAGATAATAACGAGAAAGTTTCTCCTAATAATTGGGGATTGAAAAGTAGTGGCATGAGGATTGCTAGTACACTTTCATGGATGTTACAGGATTATCACGAACTAACAATGCCACAGGAAGGTAATCATTGTGCTTATGTTGCTCCAGTAATACTTCCATTAGGTAGTAGTATGAGATTAACTCCATCACATTTTCGAGATGAAAGTGAACGACTTATGTACAGGGCTACTCAACGAAAAGTCTCACTACTGCCTGTTTATGATGACCATGATTTAGATGAAGATATGCACAGTAAAGCTGAGTTATCTGGTCATTCATACTCAAATGTTCGCTTAATAGATTCCAATAGTCTGCGTGAACAACAAATACGTTCAGAACGAGATTTCTTTTATGAAGCAGTAACACATCATGAAGAAGTGACAGCTGTTCTCCGTGAGGCTCAGTATGTCTTCTTACCAGGATCTACTGTTGGTATTGGAATGACTGAAGGAGATGAAGGATATGGTAGTTCAGGTGGTGCTAGTGCACTCTGTATGATGTTAGATGAGTGCAGTATGGGTAATAGGGCTATATTCCTGAGCTTGGTTGGAGCAACATTTAATCGGTTCATGAAAGAGAACTTTCTGATTGTTTTACAGTATGTAGACTTTTTGTTCCTCACGGAGTTGGAATGCAGACGTCTTATGATCATTATTAATTATGATCCGAACATGACACTAGAAAAGTCTGCTCAATGGTTGACAAACTACGCAAAAATTGCTGGTGTACGCCCAAGAGTAGTCATAGTGTTTCCCAATCCCTCACTCCCTACAGATTTCGAAGATGATCCAAACCCAAACAATCCTGATGATCCCACACTAGAGAAAACTTCAGGTGGGCGATCAAAGGCAAAATTTAATGAGCAAGGACAGCAAATCTTCTCTGACTTCAAGGAGTATGACTATCAATATCACTTTAACACGAATGAGCTTGGAGATCGTATCATGATCAGCACACTGGGAGAATACTTTTATATTCCTGGTTGGCCTACAGCATCTTGTGCACCCCCTACAGAAGATACGTTTGCGAATAATATTGTAGGTAGTGTTAATATGAATGCGAGTATGAGAAGCGGAGCTCATGTGCAAAGGATGGCTACGTATTACTACAACGCCAAGCTAGACTTTCGCTTGAAACTTGACGCGACCCAAGGTTATGTAGACCCCTTTGCGCATAATGGTAGTAATAATGCAACCAATTCGAGGATTCATTCAGCGGATAGCAAGATGGAATCTCCTCGTGAGACTGAACTTAACCCACAGGCTGTAAATGCCGCGGATCATGTTACTTTTGCAGACAACTTTATAGGAGGTTTCATTGCTATGGTTGTGAGAGCTGAGTTGCAAATTAACCATACTCATGAGGAGTTGGACAGTCAGAATACATCTACATCATTTATTCAGGGCACTGTTCCTAATGAAAGAATGTTGGAAATGGCAAAAGAAAGAAGTGTGCGTTTACAGCGAGAGCGTGAGAGGGCTTGGCCGGGAGGACATCGGCCACCACCTGTGGCAACACCGAAAACAGCCACACCACAGTTAAGTAACCCACGACAAAGAGCTAGTCTAGACAAAAAAGCGAACAGTAAAACATTATTTCAGACTCCCCAATCGCGTGCGAGAAACTTATTGAACACAGCAGGTGAACCCGCTGTTCAGCTCACGATAGAAGCTTGGGATAATCACGAAAATGAGACGAACCAAGAGTATGAAAAGTCCCTCATCAAATGGGCATCCGCTGGACCTCAAAAAAACAGAAATATTGTCTCTGGTAGACGCATGTTGCATGACTGTATCCAGGCTGGTTTGTACGCCCTTTACGATGGCAATTATGCGGAAGAGGACTATGGAACCAATCAATGCAGGTTCTTCGAGCTATTCGATGATGGAGGTACTGTAGACCATCGAGACAATCGATACGATGATAGTGTTAGTGTTAGGAAATGAGTATTAATATTGTTATAATAGTATAAATAATGACACTATAATATACATGCTACTTTGCCTTCCCTTCCCTCCCCTCTGCATTACTCTACATTAATACCAACCTATCTATATTCTGGAAAATTACGCAAATTGTTGAAGTATTGAACAATGATCTGAGAGGCCAGAGAACACTTCCCTAATTAGAGGTTTCTCTTCCTTGAAAGATCTCTGCGCTGGTGTCAACTCAGGTAACAACACTTCGGTCTCTTCTAGAAAGGAGAGCATCTGCACTGGATCGAGGATAGCTAGAGATCGCAAATTTCCTTCGAGTTGCTCCTCAATCTCAGAGAGCTTTGCAGTAGTTCCAGCAAGAGCTAACTCTTTGAGGAGGCGTAAACTGATACCCCTATAAGAACAATTGACCTCTGGGGAAGAAGGTACGTCGATGTCCTCAGTGTTTCTGCCTACTTCGATAACGTCATCATCTTTCGAAGTATTCTCTTCTATCAAAGGAATGGCTACTTGCAGTGCATACAACACCTGTAAGCGCACATCATCACTGCTATCATCCAACATCCGTGTGAGAACACCAAAAGCATATTTCGCTGTCAACTGCATTTTAGCACACATATCTTGCTGTTGTGGTGAAGCTACTGCTGTCCGCTTGCTGAAGGCCTTGACAAGTCGCTCTGGTGAGGACTGGTCAAAAGTACGAACTAACAAACCCAACAAGATACTTGCAGCATTAACACCTAGTGCACGTACACCCACTGCTGTAGTAGCTAGTTGTGGTAACTCAAGAGCTACTTCCAATAGTTTCGATGCGTTGATGCTACCATTAGCGATATCCTCAGAACAAACAATTCCATTTTCATCTTTGTTTTCTGAAATTTCAAGTACATAAGTATCTGGAAATATACCCAAAAAAACACTAAGGAGATCAATACGCTTCCTTTGAAGGAGTTTTGACTTTCCCCAACGATCATGTTGTACAAAGCATTCCATCAATGCAGGCATTTTGCTTCGCAAAACAGTTAACAAAGTAAGTGCATGCTTCTCATTGTACGCGGTAGCAACTCCTGACCAATAGCACTCTTTACCTCCTTGTGAAGAGTAAAGCGCAGAGAATACCATCAACTGTTTCTCCTTGGGTGTGTACTTTACACAAATAAGTGGCACTATAGCAAGGTGGAGCAACTCGGTTAAATAGCACAACACTTCGTTACGACGACCTTCGTATGCACCACGCTTGCCACACACACACTCGCAAAGGAAAGACAAAAAATCATCAAAATAGGCTGGATCAGCATGTAGAATCGCCCATGGCCCCCCAACGAGATGAGCTAATAACTCTTGCTCTCGAACTGTGTCGTTCCACTCATCAGCACTTGTGTCGAAATCAATAGTCAATGACTTCAGTGCTGTTGTACCATGCAATAGAAACAAGGCCTTCATGTTGTCTGCCACTGTGTCTGTGATATTACTATCTCGATCCAATTGTGCGAGCGATGCCAAACACGATGAAGCCATATCTTTCATTTCTGGATTAGATAAACTAATGGCCAACCAATGGAATGCTTTACTAACTGTACCTCGTAGGTTACCCAATCGCCCTGTATTAAGAAAATGTGCCTCGATGGCAGCCTTGCCATGTCCTACCATTTTGCTGAGAAGTATATTCATAACTCCCATTGCTGCATTCATTAGTTTACTGGAATCTTGTGAAATGACAAAGGAATCAGTCAAAGCCCCAACAAGTTCTTCGAATAGTGGTGCAATTTCACGGGTCATACTACCCTCCAACATAGCACCCAAAAACTCCATGACTGTCACACGGGAAGCTGTATCCACACCAAATTGGACAACTTTTGCATCACCACTCAGTCTAGGTAGTATATAATGCACATAAGTCTCTGGCATAATGAAGCGACCACAAAGCTCATAAGTCTCTAATAAGATACGACGCAAGTCTTTGTCATTGTCATCTCTAGCGAAGCCCAACGCTTTGATAAAGGCTGGGAGTATTGTGTGTGCCTCCATCGTCAAATATTCTTCCATGAAAATAACTACCATTTTAAGCAAATTAGCACTCTTTAAGCGAGTAGTACCTACCCAATTGGTAAGTTCAGCGACTAATGCATTAATGAAACGTTTGCAGTTACCACGAACATACAGGCGCATCCCCAAGCGAGGACGTTCTGTGAAAGGTGCAGGCAAGGGCTTTTCTATATTCATACGTCTGTCACCATCCACACCGTATTGTCTGCGATCAATAATTTCATCTTGATGTTCATCTTCATATTGTTTCCCACATTTCTGCATTGTAGCCATTGCTGTGGATGCAACTTCAGGGCACTCATCACACAGCAAATCTAGGACGTAAGGAAGAAGACGTGTCTGATGGTCATAGCGATCACCCAACTCAGTCAAGAATATATGAAGCATTTGAGCAACTTTCATTCTAACTTGAACAGAACTATCCTGTACTACATCAGCAAGATAGTTAATCTGAATATCAGACTTGTAGAACGCAGCTACAGATAAGTGGTTCTCTTCTTTGAAACCCACCATGTCCATAATACTTTCTGTTCCACTACCCTTCATCTTCGCCCGATCTGGAACTGCCATACAACGTGTTAATGCAGATATAGACGCTGCACGAATTTTAGCATGTCTATGTCTCATTACAGGGAAAATAGCACGACATAACGCAACTGCGAAAAACTTCATTCCTGCGGTAAAGTCGTCGTAACAACAGAACAATTCAAGGAGCTCACATGCAACTAACTTGAGATCAGGGTAGGGGTCACGTAATTGTGCTTGAACGTACATAACACATTCATGAAAGTAAGGATGTAGCACTGTAGCAGCCCCAGACTCGCACAACTTTTTCACAAGGATGAAGAGTGTCTCACACCCCAGGTGGCGGATCTCCTCAGATGGCTCTATAACAATATGAGTGGTGGTATCTGTTTTATCTTGGCGATCAACAGCCTTTCCTCTACGATATGCTTCATGAGCTTCCATATCCATAATAAACACTTTCATATCCTCATCGAATGCCATACCAGGGGGAACGCGAGCCATAAGTGCAGGGATGAAATAGCCAATTGTAAGAGTCAAATCAGAAGTGTTTTGAAAAAAACTTTGTGTGATTTTGAATGCCATTTCTCTACACTTTTCTACAGGATCTGTAAATCTCTTGAAGATTGTCTTACATATACTTTGGAAAACCTCTCCGTAATCCTCATCTGATAATATGTGCTCTTGGAATAGACATTTATGCAGTACTGTCAATGCACGTCTTCGGGATGTTTGGTCATCCATATTACCGACATTATTTACATCCCTTGCAATCTTTAATAAAGCATCTTTAGCTGTAATTAAAATGGCTTCGACCTCTTTAACAGTATCAGTAGCACGTACAACAGCAATTTGAGCAGCATCAGTATTATTAAAAGCTTCATTTGTGGATGTTGATGCACCTGAATCAGTTTGTAGAATTACTTGCATTTTTGCTTTCTTTTCTTTCATTTCTTTTTTTGCTTTCAATTTCTCTTTCTTTTCTTTAGCTTCAGCTGCTGCAACAATGTCATCCACAGATTGTCCTGCACTTGCCTTTACACGACCACACTTCTTTTCACTATGCTTTTCTGTTACTTCTATGCGTTTTTTCATTCGAA
>JACKZZ010017327.1_pt1 | contig 11687 bp, 5 predicted proteins | sample 8027871 | NCBI WGS metagenome assembly JACKZZ01 (sample SAMN15724774, study PRJNA655200) | protist metagenome | isolation source: fluorescence activated cell sorting (FACS) single amplified genomes of... | place: USA: West Boothbay Harbor, Gulf of Maine | collected 2000-07-19
GGCAAACGCTGGTTACATGCTAGTAAAACGGTCTGCCAGTGTGTCTGGAGCTAGGCGAGAAACGAAAGGGAGAAAGGTTGTGGCGATCGCATCTTGTGAAGATGTATAGACACCTCCACTCACAAACATGCTTGTTCACCCAGGTCGTCGTTCTTTTTAGCGGTAAGAGGAAATCTGGCAAAGACTACGTCACCGAAAAACTTCTCAGCAGGTTTGGGAGTGCTGCAGAGGTAGCAAATGTGGAAGTCTGAAAGAAACTGTACATTCCATATAAAATCACCTGACCAATCGCCTGACACTCCCCACCTATAGATCGGGAGACTCTCGGGTCCTCTGAAGAAAGTTTACGCGGAGATTCATAATCTCGACTATCAACAGCTGCTTTCCGATGGGTAACTTTCTCTCGCAAGCAGTACGTTATCTCCTTTTTTGTTTCTGATTCGTCGTATTCGATAGGAAATACAAGGAAACGTACAGGAAAGACATGATAGAATGGAGCGAAAAACTTAGAGAAAATAATCCTGGTGTGCTTTAGTTTAATTTTTTTCAGTTTTTGTTCTAGCTTCGCGTTTATCTATTTGTCTGTACTGAAGTGATCTGAAACGTTTTTATTAGGGTATTTTCCCGAAATAGTTCTCAAAGCATCCCAGAAAGACGTTCTCATCATTTCGGATGCTCGTAGAATTACAGATCTTCAGTTTTTTCAAGAAAAAACACATGAAGATATATCGCTGATAACTGTCCGTGTAGAAGCTTCAGAAGAAACACGAGCCAAACGCGGGTGGGTGTTCAAAAAAGGAGTGGACGATGTAAGTTCAGAATGTGGACTTGATGGTCTGTCTTGGGACTTTACCATTAATAATGACAATACTGTACCAGGAGCACTTGACAAAATGCTGGCTGCAATCGTGAAACGTGTCAAGCAGTTTCAGTGATATAGTTATGTACGTATACAGATCGTATACGTGCCAAACAATATATATAACATGTGTAAAATAGCATACATAAGCCTTCAGAAGCTTGCAGGCGATCGACATGGCGCCAGCGCAGCCAGAGCCACGCGCGAGCATTGAGTCTATTCTGTACTAGCATGCTCATTCCGATGTCGGATTGCTATTTGACCCGAACAATTTTTTGGACATGTAATGGTTGTAATCCAGTCGTGTAACAAGATCTTTCATAGGCTCGAACCCTCTCCTTGCCAGCACGCGCATTATGCGAAACAGAAGACGACAGTCAGTCCGTGTGTCCGTGGCAATGGCTGCCAGCTCATCAAAAAAATGGGCTGTCAAGTTACTCATTGGTTGAGAAAAATCACACTTGATCATCGTCATTTTAAACGAAAGAATTTTGGAAAATATGCGGTCAACGTGAAATCGCACTTTTTGTGTGTCTGGAGACTGAAAACACCTTTTCATAGCTGTCTGAACGAATCTTGAGTGTGACGAAACAAGACTTTCAAGAGTACGTGCTTGCTGCAGTCCTTCTTGTAGTCGTACCCATGGAGTTGCAAGAGCCTGTGTCATGATATAACCTTGTAGATTTGAAACAAGATGTCTCATCTCAAGCAGGAATAACTCAAGCATACGCCATCTCCCAAGCATCAGTTTAATCTCGGATTGTTCTTCAGGTGTCACGATGTCACGATCACGTTTCCTTTCAGGCGACAGGGATTTACCTCTACTTCTTCTTCCACCTTTCCCAAAACTCTTCCGCGAGTAACGAGCTGGACGACTTAATCCAGATTTTACGTGATACTTGCTAAATACACGTCTGTTCTGTGACAGCACTTTCCATACGTATCGTAGTTCGTAGTTTAACCTCTTTATACGAAGCAGAAATGTGAAAATTTTGCCGTACTGGTTGAGGTGTGTTTGCTTAATGACGGCACTAAGTGGCCATTCAACATCATACTGTAGATTCGCGATATCAAGAGCACTTAAAGTCTGCTGTTGTAACTCGTTCTTAGCGTGTCGCAAATTCACTTCATTAAGACCAAATCTGAGTTGCTTCGCAAATGGATCTCTGTCGTAACCGCATACCCGCAGAGCACTTTCAAATGCCGCATTTAGATTTGCCACACTGAGCCAATTCATAGGTGGATCTAGCGTAAAACCTCTGAAAAGTGTTGTTGAAAACACATCACATAAATCACCTGCATTCATCAACATGTATTTTCTCAGTGCATCTAAGTGATCTCTGAGTCTAAACTGGTCTAGCAGGAGATGGCATAATGCAGCACTAACTATATCAAACTGTACACGAACACTCTCAGATAATGATCTTGCAAACATTGTCCGTAGTCTTAAAGATAATGGTCCTTCATTTTCCCTTTTATCAGCACCCCTCACATCATTTGCATCAACCACATGTGCAACTGTACCTGTGCATGCATTTTGATTTCTATAATCACGCTGTTCATCGGCATCTGCGTTGAGTTTCACTTCACCACGCCACCCGACCACACTTGCCCATCTGTTCCTTGCCTCGATTTCTGCTGGGATAGGCGTGGGGTGTTTTTTGAATAATTCTTTTGCTATTGTGTCACCTAAATCATCACCTGAATGCTTTTCATCAATTTGATCTTGATTGATTAGAATCTGTTTCGCAACTGCACCAGGCGATGGAGCAGCAGCTTTCAACGCAGTCTGCTTTCTTTGCACATATGCGATTCCAAACGACAGTTTAACCTTCAAAATCACAATATTTCGCTTGTAATTGTGCGATTTTGTCTCGATCCTACGTTCGCCTAATAGCTGTCCATCTCCAAACGGAGTACGAACAACCCATTCACCAAGCTGTGGTCCTGCCCATGGTGAATTAGGGCCGTTAACATTAACATTGAGTCTGACATATCGTAACTGTTGTAACTGTTTTTGCCGTAAATATCTTGGAGATAATTTACTTGAAAACCTCTCAATAAACTTGTTATTCAGGCCTTCTGTTGCTGTAGATGCAGACACACGACCAAATTTACTTATAAACTTTTCGTCGCTCGCTGTTGGTTTGGTTGTCTTTTTGTTGCCGTGGCTATTGACTGCAGTGTTGCTATTGACTGCAGTGTTGCTATCGACTGCAGTGTTGCTGTGGCTGTGGCTGTTGCTGTGGTAGCTAGCTGGATACTCTTGGTGCTCTAGTGAAAACTGAGACGTACCACCACCAGAACTTCGTCCTCTATGTCTTCTGCTTCCAGACATATTTCTATTTTCAATATCATAGATATCTGCTGGGATACTCTGCTCCAAAACACGTCCAGATACACGACCTTTTCTCGAATTCGAAAATCTTGAAATGAATTCTTCATTCGAAGCTTTCTCTTCATGTCCAATTTGAATACTCGATGCACCACCACCAGAGCTACGACCTCTACCCTTACCGTTACCAGCTGCAAATACGTCTCTACCTCTTGAAACTGTCTTCGAATCACGCGATATTGGCAACCCAGCTGCAACTCTTGTACTACCATGCGGCTCATCGATGATTGCACTAGGATAAAGAACTCGATCTTGTGATTGTGATTCACTTGATGTGCGTGAACGACTCTGTCTCAATAACTGTTTCTTGCGTTCAATCAACTGCTCTCTTTGCAAATCCAATTCACGCATATGTTCTTCATGTTTGGCAATTAATTCCGCTTTAAGTTTTTCAATTCTTTCTCTTTCTTTCCCTTCAGCGCGTCGTCGTAAGCCTGCCTCTCGGCGCTCATTTGCCTCTTTCTCTTCACGAACACGCTGTGTTTTTTCTTCGATCTGAGAGTCTAATTTGCGCAATAAGTCTCTTTTTTTCTGCCTTTCATTTTCTCTAATTCGATCGTTTTGCAAATGTCTATCAGTGGCGCGCTTTCTGATGCTAGCTGTTTCCGCTTCATGTTCTGCTTGTTTTTTCTCTTCTTCGATCTGTCTTGAAGCCAGTAGTTTTGAAGTGAGATCATCTAACCTTTTTTGCTGTAAATCGATATGCAAAGTGTGACGATGCCGTTGTGAATTGACCTGAGCTGTGCCGAAACATGGTGACAATAATAAATGACTCTGATTTTCTGGTACATGGCATATAGCAACGTGTGGTAATGATCTTGATCTTTCTATCACATGTACTGTAGTTCCACACTCTAATATGTTTGAAGCTAAATCTTGCAGAAACAATGGAATTTCATCTTGTGATCGTAGTGAGTATGTCGTGTTGCTCTTCTTGTTGATGTTGATGTTGCTGTTTATCTCTTTATTGTCATTCTTTCTTTTGTTTTTGATATCACTGATTTCAGCATACACCATAAATTCGTGAAATGGATCGTGAAGCTGTCCTTGAAACATCCATTGTCGAATCATACGCAAATAAGGACCACATGCTCGAGTAAACAGCACACGAAACAGAGGATCTGTTGCAAATTGCCCTGCAGATAACGTCCCACACTTGAATAAATAGCTCAGGAAACGACCGCCTCTTGGAAATGTGAGGATATTAGCTAGTCGAGCAGGTTTCATTTCTGAATCTGAACTTGAACTAGAACTAAAACTAGACACTTGGCATATTTCAGCTAACCACAAGATCTGTCCTCTCAGATTTTCTGTATGTGCTTCAATTTCAAGCAATGTTGGTGGTCTCACGTTATCAGAATCGCAGTCATTATCCTCTATTTCTTGTGATTGCTCTTGATCTTGTTCTGTTAGCTGTTGCGACTTGACACGACCATCACGATCTAGAAACGTCTCTGAAACCATCCTTTGGTCCACTTTTGGACGGTTTTTCCTATTTATTTGTCTTCGCTCAGTCGCAGCTGTAGGAAGATCAAGCACTCTCTTGCGGTACAGCACAAGAAATTCACGTACACCTTGTGCGAACGCATGAAGCACAAGACCGCCATTGTCTGCATTCGAAAAATGATTAGCAAACACGGATAATATTCTGTAAGTTGATCCTATTTCAGCTATTCTTTTGAGAAGTGAACTAAGACTACGAGATCCGCATGAGCGTAAACGACACATAATTGGATCAATAGGTGACCCTAATGATGAATTTTTGTCATCAATTTGACCGTCAGGACGGAACACTATGGACGGTACACCATGTAGGGCAGCAAGAGCTTGTTGAACCACAATCCTTTCAGATGTGAGCATACAAGGCATTCTATAGACATGTTTAAAAAATACAGAGTGCAATTCGTCAAACTGAGATGTATTTCCAAGCTCAAGACGTGACCCTTTTTCGACTTTACCTATCAACTGTCCATCCCAGTCCAACGCTTTACTTTCTTTGCCACTAACAACAAATCGTAAACCTTGAATTTCTTTTTCCAAATTCTTGTTATTTTCGATATTTTCATTTTTTCCAGTATTTTCGGTGGTATGATTCTCATCGCCTATCGTAGCAGGCACAGCCATGCCGATATTAGTTTTGGTGCTGATTCTGCGTTTGCTGCTACGTGCTTCACCCACACCATATCTGTATTTACGTTCTTCTTCAATCCATGATTTTTTCAACACATTCATATCTTTGACTAAACTTTCTCGTGTTTTAAGTTTCTTCTTGACCTTTTCTGACTCTGTAATCATTGGTTCGAGACCCTCTACCCATGGCGTGACTGCAGCAATTGAAGACAAAGGAGGTGCTGAGAGCTTTGGAAGAAGATTCGCACCCGTACCCCATCGTTTAGCTGCAGCATCTTCATTTGTTGATTTAGTTTTTATTTTTTTTGAGATTATTCTTGATGTTGGTGACGTGGAAGATATCAGGTTTTGATAGTCTCTATCTCCATGTGGCGGAACAGGACGAGGAAGAAGGTCGCCAAGAGTCTTTCGTGTTTCACGACGAATTGCAAAAGGCAAAAAATTTGATGATAAATAAGGTCCTGGTTGAAGCTGGCACATTTTCAAAATGTCACTTGATGTGGGAGCTGTAGCAATTTGAGTATGAAGCAAAGTCCTTTTTGATTCCTCAGATGTGTGTTTTCTGAGGTCACTTCGGATGATGTTTGGGTCTGGATCGGAGAACAAAAGAGATCCAGATGGAGACACCCAAAGTCCATTTCGTGATTTATTTGTTCGTGCGGTGTAACTTTCAACACCAGAATCGACAGCGGCACCAACAGCAGCTGGACGGGTCGCTTCTATTTTCTTTTCTTTTCGCTCTGGACATCGAAAAAAGGTGGAAGTTTTGTCAACATTACATACCCCAAATATCAAGACAAATAAAAATCTATTAATAGAAAACTAGGATCAGGTTTCACTGCACTGTGTCACACAACAGCGCATGATACGACACAATACTGGAATATTTACAATATTTACCATTTAATGCCAGGAGTTTTATCGCGGTTGGCAAGTCTTTTGCAGATGGCATATTTTTGGCCCTTGGATCACCGGTGCCTGCAAGCTCAGTTAACAAGCATAGAATCCCAGTTGTTTTTTTCTGTTGAAAAACATGTAAACACATATATGAGAAACAAAACCGAAGTTGTAACGGATTAGTGTTGCGTACCTCTGTCTTGTCAAACTCGGCTGTGAGTGCTTCAAGCGAGTCTGCAACCCTAGAGTGACTATGAGCTCGCAGCAAGAAACTCAATGAGGATATCCGACTGAGAGGAACATTTGGTGACCTGTTGGGCATTTTCATTATCAGATTAGAATAAAAGGTTTGAGAGCTATCAACAGGCAAGGATTGTATGATAATGTACCATGGGTCAAACTTGTCGGAGTAGACTGAATCAAACTCAATCAACCGCTCATAGCTTCTCTTTGCAATCTATAAACACATTAATTAGTTATAACGTTAGCAACTGTTCAACCCTCAGAGCTAGCGGTTGTGCACATACGGAATTTTTGTTGGTGGTGGGAACAAGCCTAGATTCCAATCGCTTCAGGAGTTGAAGAATAGAAGAGTTCTCCCGATTCCTGTTATGATTCATGTTTTTAATTACATTAAGATTTATTAATATCATTACAGACCGAATTTGCAATTTAATCTGCTCATACCCCGTCTCTGCCTGGGCCTTCATGCCTCCTGTTTCGGTTTGCTTTGCGAACTCCCGCCGAGAAGCAAGCTTGAGCACAAAGAGCAAGAGCAACTAAAAACCAACTGTTCAACTGCTAAAAACTAAAAACCCAAAAATGAAAACCGCGCGAAAGAATACGTGCTTGGTTGGTTTGGATGTTTGCATGTTCACGTACGTATGCACCTTTTTTTCCGACGATATTGATGCTGATCTTTTCATTTCATTTCTCAGTGCGGTTTCTTTTCAGACTAACCTTTAAGGTGGCGGGTGAGACTACAAGGGGTCGATACGCTGCTGTGAAGCATGTCTAAACCCGTGTTTGACGTTGTGATATGCGGTGCAGGAGTTGTCGGTGTGGTGGCCGCACGGTAATGCTACATGCAGTGATCGCTCTTCTTTTCTGCTGCCTATAACGACGAGCGGACTGCCTGCCAGCTGTGGTTCTTATTTTTCCTAACTCACAACATGTTTTCTTTGATGATGCTGCTCAGACACCTCACAGTTGGCTTGGGTCTTCGAGTCGGCATTGTGGATCCAAATCCGCCTCTAAGCTTCACATCTGCGTATTCGACAGAATGCTATCGAGATGCGTGGGGCAGTGATCCAATGCAGAAACTAATGCGTCGCTCAATATCCCTCATGGAAGAACGTGCAATACGTTCTCAAAATACATTTATGATGAATCGAAATGGTTATCTATTTCTGTCCACAGAATGCAGCCCTGATGAGCTGTCAAAGGGTATGCCCAGCAGTTGGGGCCTACGCACGAACGGATATGAGAGCAACCAGCCCGGCACGTCACCAGATCCTGCGTGCAATTTTTTGTCTAACCCAGATGGTATGGATGTTATGTCTTCAGAACAGATACGCGGTACATTTCCATTCATTGGAGACCGTGTGCAGAGTGCGGTGCATGCTCGTCGATGTGGATGGATGGACGCACAGCAGATGGGCATGAGCGCACTTTTGGATGCCAAAGAGACGGGTCTTGTTGAAATTATATCTGGCACAGTCGTTCGTGTTCAAACGGATGAAAAGGATAATGCTGTATCTGGTGTGGTTGTGAACACAAGTGGTAGCGATACGTTCGATATAGTTGAAATTTCAACGCCTGTGTTTGTAAATGCTGCTGGACCATACTGTCAGGATGTACACTTTCTTGTCGGTTCAAATTCAAATTCAAATTCAAATTTATCGGCAAATGACCTTTTCTCTGGTCTTGGTATGCGAAATTTACTGCACAGCAAGGTTCTTCTTCGAGATACGTTAGGTGTTGTTCCGATAAATACAAACAAAGTCAGTGATATCCCAATGATTATCTCAGCTGATCCTATTCGTCTGCCATGGACATCTGAAGAATTAGAGGCATTTGGACTGACAGAAGAAATCGCTGCTGATGCGGCTGATAGGGCCCTTGATGCTGACAGTCTGGAAGATGTTTTAGGATCACCAGCATGGGCCAACAGCCACAGGATGGCATTGCCAGCAGGAGCTCATTTTAGACCGAGTAATTCCGGTACTTTATTGTTTGTGTGGGAACATGCTCATCATCATTTATCAGCTGTATCTTCTAATACCAACCATATGTCTTCATCACACACAAACTCGAATTCACAAGCACGGGCATCGCACAGCATGTTACTAGCTCAACTAGGCAATAAGTCTAATGGTGGTATAAGTGGAGATGATTTCTACAGCGAGATGGTAGAATCACGTTTAGATCCATTATATCCTGAAATGGTAATACGTGCAATGTCTACGATTGTACCAGGTCTCAAAGAGTATGTAGATCGTGGTTTATCTGCAGGAAATGTTGTTATGGACGGAGGATATTACACTCAGACAGCTGATCTTAAACCAGTCATTGGACCAGTAAAAGATGTTCCTGGTTATCATCTTCTATCAGCATTTGCTGGTTTTGGAGTTATGGCCGCCGAAGGTGCTGGTGAATTGTGTGCTGCATATATAGATGGTGCGAATGTTAGCGATAGCTCGTTACCTGATTATGCACAGGCTTTTCTTCCAGATCGTCAGCTTGTTATGCAGAGCCAAGAACATTTAAGTGCGTCAAATACAAAAGGAGGAGGTATTGGAAACTCTCTTTAGGCGTGAAACTGCGAAACTGCGCAATGCATGCGCGTCATTATTAGTCACGACTAGTCATGTGTTTACCAGTACTAGTAGCGTAGGCCAGATGGCAAGCGGCAATAGTTCGGCGAAGAGCGCGGCCATGCGGCTGAAGCTACTACCTAGGCGGCCGCGCGCGCAGGGGGCGCAGATACAGGCGCTTTGTTGGCTCTGCCGGCCATGGAATGCGACTGTTGTAATAATTTTGGGGCCGCTGCTTGAGGCGTGTCGCCTCGGCAGCCAATGTGGGCGTAGGCATCGCTGGCCTGAAGGGCGGCAGGGGCTGAGCAGCCAGAATGCAGCGCGCCTTTCAGCCACGCACGCCCTGTCGCTGATCGCGCGACGCTACCGTCGCCCTTATTTTTTCCTAAGGCTCTGCTTCCTAAAGCAGCTAGTGTTTTTTCCTTATTTAAAGTTTTGATATGACACTTTTGAGCTCCATAGTTTCGGTGACACCTGTACCGTATTTGAGTGCAGCATGTGCTGCTGCCATCCTCGCAACAGGCACTCTGTATGGAGAGCACGAGACATTATCAAGTCCAATTCGATGGCAATACTGAACTGATGTTGGATCGCCTCCATGCTCACCACAAACACCAATATCAATGTGCTTGTTTGTACCACGTGCAAGACTGATGCATATTTTCATGAGTTTACCCACTCCTTCCTGATCAATACTCTGAAACGGATCTCGAAGGTAGATTTTTTTTGAAGTGTAGTGTTTTAGGAACGATCCAGCATCATCACGGGAGAAACCACACGACATTTGCGTGAGATCGTTGGTGCCGAAGCTCATAAAATCACAGTGTGGAGCCAGTTCATCTGCATTGAGAGCAGCTCGTGGTATTTCAATCATTGTACCAACTTTGTACCGCACCAGATCCTGAGCACCTTCTTGTTTGGCCACATCACGCACGAGATCCTTAATCGGAAGATATTCTTTTATGTTTCCAACCAATGGCACCTCAATAAGGGGTAATGGGTTCTTACCCATGCGTTTCAGAGCCACAGCAGCCTGGAAAATAGCTCTGATTTGCATTTCGTTGATTTCAGGATACACAATCCCAAGACGACATCCTCTAAATCCAAGCATTGGGTTAAACTCTTGAAGTGACTCGATTTTTGCCTCAACAGATTTGACATCTTGTTTTAGAATCGTTGCTAGCTCTTTGATCTCAGAGCTAGATTTGGGCAGAAACTCGTGAAGAGGAGGGTCCAGAAGTCGGATAACTACTGGCAAACCATCCATTGCATTAAGGATGCCGGTGAAATCATTGCGTTGGAACGGCAGTAGTTTGGCCAGTGCATCACGTCTTCCTTTCTGATCAAATGCCAGTATCATTTCCCTCATAGCCAAAATACGCTCTGTTGCGAAAAACATATGCTCAGTGCGTGTTAGACCGATTCCCTCTGCACCTAGTTCTCGAGCTGTTTTCGCATCCTCAGGTGTATCGGCATTAGCAAGAACCCCTAGCTTGCGAAACGAATCTGCATAACCCAGTAATTCACCGACAGTGCCGCCCACTTGAGGTTTCACAACAGGAAGTCGCCCAAAATAAACTTTACCAGTAGATCCATCAATACTAAGCCAATCTCCCTGCTTGATCACTTTATTCTTATACGGGCCACTTGTGAAGCTTGCTGATGTAGCGTGATGTTTGATACTTAGTGCTGTACATCCAGCAACACAGCACTTATTCATACCACGAGCCACAACTGCAGCATGTGACGTCATACCTCCACGTGCTGTTAGAATGCCTTCTGCAGCTGCCATGCCTCCAATATCCTCAGGAGAAGTCTCAAGTCGTACCAATATACAGGGCTTTTTCTCATCGTGCCACTTTGCTGCCTCCTCAGAAGTGAAAACAACTTGCCCAACTGCTGCACCTGGAGATGCTGGGAGACCTTTTGCGGCAAATTTGGCCCTCGTCAGTGCTTTTGGGTCAAGCTGGTCGTGCAAGAGCTTCTCGATCTGATCGGGTGTCACACGCAGTACTGCAGTCTTGCGATCAATCATACCCTCACGCACCATCTCAGTCGCCATGCGCACGGCAGCATTTGCTGTACGTTTCCCGTTGCGTGTCTGTAATACCCATAGTTTGTGATTCTGTATGGTGAACTCAATGTCCTGCATGTCCTTGTAATGACCCTCAAGCAAGTCAAAAGTCTCCATCAGCTGCTTGTAAATTTTTGGCAGAGTCTTTTTCATTTCTGAGATGGCTAATGGTGTTCTGATACCTGCTACGACATCTTCACCTTGTGCGTTCACAAGATACTCACCGTATCGCACGTTTTCACCTGTCGATGGATCTCTTGTGAAGCCAACACCTGTAGCACAGTCGTTACCCATGTTTCCGAATACCATCACCTGAATGTTGACTGCTGTGCCGAGGTCATGAGAGATGTAGTTCATGTCTCTGTATTTGATGGCTCGTGGGTTGTTCCATGATTTGAACACCGCGTTAATAGCAATCGTGAGCTGGTCTCTTGCATTGGAAGGAAATTTATTGCCAGAAAGCTTGTGAAACAAGGCCAGGTATCGTTTTGACACCTCCTCCATTGCCTTAGCATC
>JACKZZ010014915.1_pt1 | contig 11684 bp, 6 predicted proteins | sample 8027871 | NCBI WGS metagenome assembly JACKZZ01 (sample SAMN15724774, study PRJNA655200) | protist metagenome | isolation source: fluorescence activated cell sorting (FACS) single amplified genomes of... | place: USA: West Boothbay Harbor, Gulf of Maine | collected 2000-07-19
TGTAGTTCTGCTGCCTGATGGCCCCACAATGCCGAGGTGGCAAGGGCCTACGAGTCCGGTCCACACTTCACAGTGATCGCTCATTCTTCCTATGCCGCAGAAACAGGTTCAGTGAACTTGAGATCTGCTTTACGGCATAGATTGGCTGGGAAAGATTCCACAATCCCTTGAGTTTGTGTAAATACAACCCTAAAATTACCATCAGCGTGTATTTCTTCAATGCTCGCATCCATCCATTGATGATTCCATTTCGCAGATATTTTCTCATGAATTTGAAATTTTATTTTTCTCATTAATGCTGGATTTGCATGATCTAAAAAGCCATTTGTACTTGGAAAATGAATGACATATCCATTCATATCTTTATTGAATTTTTGAATGACAGCAATATACCACAATCCTTCCCATTGTGCTTGTACGTATTCACCTCTGGAGAAGTTTTGTGTGTGTACAACAGCTGCAGTAGGTGCTGAGGCTACATGTTGTGTCATAGTCTGAGCCATGGAGCTTGATGAAGATCCTACAACACCACCAGTTGCAGCAGCTTGTGCAGCTTCTTGGGCCCTTAAAGCGATGATATATTGTCTGTTCCACTTGACAACATCTTCTTCTTTGTACTGGCTAGGATTAATACCTTTTGACATAGCATTTTCAGCAGCTTTACTGTATTCAAGTTTAATTTGTTTAGACGTTAGTTTTGGGAAACCATCAGCATCTAATTTAGGTTTAGGTGATTCAGCACTATCAGTTGATGTGAATGATTTTTGGTTCTTTATTCCATACAAGGCTTCGTCTTGTTTCTTTCTTAGTTCTGTAGCTTTCACAGCTGGATGATTCTTACCAAGAACAGCTAAATCAGTTTCATCACTCACTTGTTGACATTGCTCAGTACAATAACAATATACAGCTTGATTGCATTTTGTATAACCTACTTTCTGCAGAATATGCGGTGGTTGCTCAGGTACGATGTTCATTGCACCATCCCAATCAGCACAATCTTCACAAAATGCTAATGGACATCCAATACATCTTAATAACAGATTACCAGCTTCAGCTGTCTTCTTTTTACAACCATAGCATTTATGATGCGAACAAAAATATGTGTTACCAACGAAATAACCTACGAAATCTTCAGGAGCTTCGCCTGATTTCATGAATTTTCTATATTCTGTTATATTACGAAATCCAACACATTGTATGTGAAATGACATTGGACAGTTACCACATTGAATCATTTCTTGACCACTTCCTAAGAAACCACATGCTTGACAATGCTTGAAGTTTGAGTACACCATGCCTGACCTACTCTTTCTCGAATCCTTGATGTTGGATATGTCTTTGGATCGAGCTGCTGCTATTGCTTTCTTTTCTTCTTCTTTTTGCTTTGCAATCTCCATAGCAGCTGCACGGTCACTTGTAGCAGCAAGTATACTCGGTTCACCGTCTTCCAAATCATACATATTTTCTCTTAATACTTTTACTTTACCGACACCAACACCACCATCAATTTCTACAAGTCGTGATTTATTGTCACGTTTACCAGTTACAACAGTGTTTCTATCTTCCCATTCCGAACGTATATCGCGTAAACTTTTACCTTTATATAAATTTGCAAATGAGAAATCTTCACCACCAAATTGATCTGTTTTTGTAGTAGACAATGCGAACATGGAGTCGTCAATATCATCGTCATCGTTTTCATCATCATCATCTAGGGCAGCAGCTATATCCGTGGTGGTGTTATTTGCACCATTGATACTTACTGTAGAGCCAATAGCACCTGCATGTGCAGGTGATAGTGCTTGACGAGTACGTGCAATAGCCATGTCAATATTTGCATTTGACATTTGATCCCCCTCGGAGTCATCTAGCAGCGATATGGTCTGTCCACCCTGTTGTTTGAACATCCGTTTCATTGTGAATTTTAATGCACGAACCATTTCAGATGCTTGAACTTCATCATCATCATCATCACCACCACCACCAGAATTACCCCCTTTTCCTTTAGATGTAGCAGATTTAAATACGTCCTCACTTCCTTTTGAAACCATCTCATCCAGAAGTAGTTTACGTGCAGCTCGAGCAACGATACGCTCTTCAACAGTACCTGCTGATACCATTCTATATATAACAACAGGATGTTTTTGACCAATACGATGTACACGTGCCATAGCTTGTAAATCACATTGAGGATTCCAATCACTATCATAAAGAATACAAGTATCAGCAGTTTGCAAATTCACTCCAAGACCACCAGCACGTGTTGATAGCAAAAACAAGAAGAGAGTACTCTTTGGTGCATTAAATCTACCTATGTTGATCATTCTCTGTATACGATTTGTAGATCCATCAAGGCGAACATATGAATATCCTCTCATAGAGATGAAATCTTCAATCAAATCCAACATTTTTGTAAATTGACTAAATATTACGCAACGGTGTCCTTCACGTTTAAGTACTGCAAGCAATCTATCAAGCATTTTTAACTTACCTGATGAATTTGATAGGTCATTAGCTGTTGTTATTCTATCTTCACGTTCTACGCCAGGCATAAGATATGGATGATTTGATATCTTTCTCAATTGCATCATTAAATTACTCAATTTGTTTATGGTTGGTGGAGCTGGGTTGTCGGCCTTCTTCCCTTTGCCCTTTCCTTTGCCGCCACTTTTACTGGTTGTTTGTTCTTTATTTTCAATTGTTGTATCACCACCTTCTGTTGCATCACTTGCAGTATATTGGCTACTAATCAAATTCTGGGCATTCATTAGTAATACCCTCTTATACCAGAACGTTTGTTGTTTAGACAATGGACATAGTAATCTTAACTCCTTTTTTGGAGGTAAATTTAATGTAACATCAGATTTTCTACGTCTTAATACTAATAATTTCATCAAATTAAAGACAGCATCAACTAGTTCTACATTGGTATTGCTCATGTCATTGGCATCGAAAGCCTCGTCAAATATATTCGACTGTGAAAACACATCTGGAGCCATACAATTCAATAATGACCAGCATTCCTTCAAATTATTTTGTATGGGTGTACCCGTTAAAAAAATACACATTTCACGTGTGATACGTCTACATGCAGTAGCTACTTGTGTCTCATCATTCTTCACTTTATGTGCTTCATCAAGAACCAACATACGATAGCGGGCAGACAGTATACCAGTGTTCTTTCCTTCAGAGACAATCATCTCATATGTTGTGACAACGACGTCAACTGAACCAGATGGAATACCACTACTAATAACATTACGTAATCTTTGCTTTTCAGTTTGATCTGTTGAATGATATCTTATCACTTTCAATGACGGACAAAACTTCTTAAATTCCGACATCCAATTGGATAGTACTGACATGGGTACGACGACAAGGTGAGCTCCTTCAACTTTCAGTACATTTTTTAATGTACCTAAAAATGATATTGTTTGTAATGTTTTACCTAAACCCATTTCATCAGCTAATACACAGGACATACCGCTATGATACTGTTTCAATAAGAAATTCAACCCTGCTATTTGATAATCCCTCATTTTGACAATTTTTGTGTCTATGTGTAATGGGGGCGATTCTAACGTATATTGCACAGGGGGACATTGCATCTCAGATACAGCTTTGCGTATGGCAATATCATGTCTCTCATTTTCAATATCTTTTTTGATTTTTTGCGCCGCTAATTTTAATTCCTCATTATCAGAAGTTAAATCTTTTTTTTGTGCTGGTGTCATAAGGATTTGACCCGTAGTAGTTGATTTCATGGAATACAAGCCTTTGTCTATTTCCTCGCATAATTGTTGTGCTTTTTTAGCATATGCTTGAGTAACAAATAATTTAAATAAATTTGCGTGTTTATGAACGAATATTTCACGTTTTATTTCAACAGATTCACTATCGGCTTTCAGCAATGCTCTATGAGCTACAACGACGGGATCACGGTTATCTTTTGGTCCATCAAGTGCTCTTTTTGCAGCTCTTTCAATACGTTTCTTTTCTTTTGCTGCTAATACATCAGGATCAATGACATCACCAACAGCATTGATAACCATTTGGGCACTCACCTCTGAGGCACTGCTGTTACCTTCCTTTGAAGTAGCTTGTTGTCCTGTTTTCATTTCACCACTTTCAAATACACTTACAAATCCATCTTGAAGTGAATAATTATTTTCCTTGAGAACAGCATGACCATCAACAAGCACATATCTTGATTGACGCTGACGCTTCGATCCAGGTGCTGGCATAGCATTATTTAGATTAGATGATAACTCACGTTTCAATGACGAATCAACCGTACTACTACCATCATCAAGAGTCATAGCAATACCACCATCAACATTTTTCTCTGTCTTAACATCTGTATCAACCCCAAGTGATGTGTCCAAATTCTTGGCTAGCGAGGCCCCTTCAGAGCTCACTCTCGCCATTGCAATGGTGTTATTATTACCATCAACAACTTCCATCTCACTCCTTTTACAACAAAGCTTGTTTTGTGAAATAGAATGAGAGATTGGTGAAGTGCCCAATTGGATATTTTCTCGCGGGGATGCGTGCAGTACGCCGCCCAAAATTGGGAAACAAATTTATCATATTTTGTAATCTACTAATTATATTATATTTTATGACGATCGTGGATCGTTCGTGAGGTTTATCGTTATAACAACATTTTACATCATCATTACATTATCATAACTAAAATTTCTTTTGTTTTTTATCATTATTCCTGCTATTCTTAGCGTTAATACTTAACTTCCGCTTGATTTGATTCTCCTCTTCCTCTTCATCATCTGTTTGGATATCATTCATATCCGCCTTCGAATCATGATCAAAACGTAATTGCATATCATCACTCCAAAATGAAGTCATATATGGTGTAGCTACATGAGGCACTTTACAAGCGTGATTTGCACTAACTGCATCCGGGGGATGAAACCAAAAATTAAATGCAGCATGACCTGTATAATCTCTTGCCTTATCCTGAGATGATGAGTACATATCATGATCATCTTCATTAGATGAGAATACTTCGTGGAACCAACCTGCAGGTAAATATAGCATTTGTCCTGGATGTAAAACAACTTCTACCTTCTCTTTCAGTGCATGAGTCACAAATAATGGAAATTGTTCTTGTAGCTCCTGTAGTGATAGTGAGGTATCTATTCGAGAGAAATTTGATGGAGGCTCATTTGATGTCTGTGTGGTGCTCTTTCCTTTGAGTAGGTTTGATAATTCTGGTATTAATGTTAAAAATGGTACTATTAGTAATATGTTTGATTTAAAGGTTGTACAACCATTATTAGTGAACACAAGCGAGATAGGTCTCAGTTGTGAGTGCGTAGGCATGATTCTCAAAATTGATGATCTAGTGGCTATTCGTTAAATGATTGATTCGATGTCTATCTATCTGTCTGTTCAGTAGTATATAGTAATGTGTTATATCTTGAGTATCATAGATGATAATTGGTTGCTGTATAATATATGATCAGAAATGATGTAGTAGAAGTAGTCGAGTAGCGAGAGGAGGACGTCGAGAAGGCCGTGCGGTGTGCGGGGACACGAAGCACGAACCTATGTAGATAAGAATAATCAATAAAAAATATCAATATTACTTTTTGCATTATCTAACAAATCATTCATTACAGTATATATTATGAGAGATACAGGGGCGGGCTTGTATCTCTATCGTCGAGATAAGAGACTATAAGCCTGGGTATATTTTTGATACTTTTTTTCATATTTCTCTCGTATTATGTCATTCTCTGGCAATATAGTGCATTGAATATCAGGAGCTAAGACAACTTTATCTATACTGTGAGAGGCGCCAATACCAATCATAGCCAACCTAGCCGCACCTTTCGCAGTAGCTACTTCACCTGTATTATCGCAGGGAAGCTTCAAAGGTAAATTTAATATAGTTGCTAATGTTTTCAACCAATATTTTGAGGCAGTTCCTCCACCAACAGCAACAAGGGATGTAAGACACATCCCCGTCAGTTTCAACGCCTCCAAGGAATCCCTCAGTGCAAAGCAAATACCTTCAATAACAGCTTCAGTCATGTCATCTACAGTAGTGCTAGTAGACAGTCCAATAAAACTGCCACGTACAGCGGCATCATTGTGTGGTGTACGCTCACCAGAAAGATAAGGGAAAAATTCAATGTCATTTGGTCCCCATAAGCAACATGTAGTTGTATACGCTGAATCGTCCTCATAACCTTCGGTCAGTCGTTGATCAAGTGGAAGTGTTAATTCTGCTGGAGATTTTCCTGTAATTCTTTGTAACCAATTTAAACTGTCAGTACATGATAATATAACACCCATTTGATACCATGCATTAGGAAGAGCATGTGAAAATGTATGTACAGCACTAGCTGGTAATGGAAGACACTCACCAGTTCTCGTACTTAATAGGACACCTGAAGTACCCAGTGAAACGAATGGCTGTGAGATCGCACATGCGGCTGCTGCATTATCCCCAGCACCACCGACAACTTGAATATCATGTGATAAGTGCATGAAAGAATCTATATCTAGATTTTTTAATGCTTTTTTTGATATAACACCTATGATGTCTGTACCATTCACTAGGGTTGGCATTTGCTTTATAGTGTTCCCTGATGCTTGAAGGAGTTCATCAGACCAGGATTTTGTATGAATATTCATCCACGATGTTCCTGCAGCATCACTATAATCCATACATAATGCACCTGTTAACCAGTAGTTCAAATATGATGCTGGTAATAGAATTTTATGAATCCTTTGAAAAACGTCTGGCTCATTATTTCTTAACCATTGTAATTTTGGTGCTGTAAATCCTGGAAATGTGATATTACCACACAATTCACGTGCACGGGATGTGTCAAGAACAGCAGCTTCTTTATGTGAGCGTGTATCATTCCACAGGATACATGGACGGAGGAGCTCACCATCTTTACCTAAACAAACGGCGCCATGCATGTGCCCAGCGACACCTAAACCTACTACCTTCTCCATATATTCCTTACAGCGTTCATTCAATTCCCTTAAAGTACTTTTCAATGCTGAAACCCACGCCAAAGGACTCTGTTCACTCCATCCAATACCTCCTGTAGTATCTACATCATAGGATTGCTCTGCACTGGCAATGATTGATGCACCACTCATAAGAACAGTGCGCATACCACTAGTGCCTAGATCAATACCTATATAACAGTCCATTTTGGTTTTTATTTAAAGATATCAAAATCTTGAAATTCAGACCTCCATCAACTCGGAAGTACCGTGGGGATCAAATAGTTTTAAGACATTCTAAAATTTTGGAAAATAAGAGAGGCATCAATGCATCTTTTATATACAATACATACGTAATATGAAGCTTATTGAAGCATTCTCCGACAATACTACGGCGCAGGGCACCTCACCGCCTTCGACGCTCTCCATCTCTATCGCGCTTGTAGCCTCCACCATCTCTACTGTCCCTACCATTGTCATCTCGCCTATTATCTTTCCTACTACCACCTCTTCTTTCATCTCGGCGGTCGTTGCCACGTCGACTATCGTGTCGATCATCACGTCTGTCGTCGCGGTCTTTCCGACGATCATCGTTGTGTCTATTATTACTACTACCATAATCATATTCCCGTCGTGCCATTTTGTTAGGTGGGCCACCGTATCCTCCTCCATCACTTCGCGATGGTACTCCATAATCGACAACGGGTGCTTTGCTTCCATAACCAGCCCCTCCGCCATAACCAGCCCCACCACTATACATAATATTTTGCTGAGGTACAGGCTCAGTTTTTACTGGTTCTTTCGTTGCAGTATTAGATGATGGTGCACTTGCTGTTGCAGTAGCACCTGCAGCAGGCATGGCTTTATTTGTCTTCATTGCATCTTTATCTTTTTGAACTTGTTCTGCTACTTTACGAGCATGTTCTAGTAATTTTGCCTGTTGAGGGCCTTGACCTTTATCCATTCTTATAACAAGCTGTTTACGAGTGTATTCTTCCCACGTACTTTCATTAAAACCAAAATTGAAATAATCTGATATATCCGCAGCACCTTCACGCCATGGTTTGCTTTCTAAACTATTTAGATCGATATCAAATGCAGTACGAGTACCACTAAATCGTAAATGCTTGATGTCATCATTAGGCTTAGGTTTTGGTGCTCCTGGAGGCAATGGAGGTGCAGGAACTACATCACTTTCGCCTTCTGTTTTGACTTGAGTACTATCTGTACCACTGCTTGTACTGGGGTCTTCATCTAAGGCTGCAAGGGCTTGTGGGCGCACGTAAGCTTTATTGTCTTTATTTCTAGCTAATGCACGTTTTGCTGCTAGACCTTCTTTTAATGCTGGGTCTTCTTTATCTTTACGTGTTATAGCGACGATGGTGTCTTCGTCATCACTTGAATCTTCATCAACACCCCCACCTAATTCATCATCATCATCATCATCTCCAATAGTGATGCCTGCTACGTGACCTTCTTCACCACCGGTACCAACATTACCACCACCTAATTTATCAGCTTCTTCCTCATAAGCAACTTCGTCGGGGTAACTGATTCTATTTTTGACAAAGTAGCACTAATTGAGAATAAGGTGAAAGAAATAGATTTAAGACCACAAAGTGATGCAGATATTGCTGTTTCATTCAATATTGCTGAATTAAGTGCTGTTGAATTAAATGTACCATTATTAGGATGTATTCAAACAGCTGAAGATCCGGATAGTATGGCCAGAGATGACCTTGTCGAACCTGAAATTGGGGTACTCCATAGCAAACATCCTCATAGATTAGCATATAAACAGCGTAAAGTGCAAACTCATGCACCAACTATATCATTTAGTATTAAATCAGAACCAGCACAATCTATACAAGGTGCTAGTGATGTAGTAGGTGGGTCTCCTTCGAAGGGCGGCGTACCCAATGCAAGCAAAGGGAGTCAACATCAATCTATAGTTATCGAAGCACGTTCAACTGAAGCTATTGTTGAAGAGGGTAAAGCAAACAATGCTGCTAAATCTCATGGACAAGGTGTATTATTAGGTCAAGTAATATTAACAACGGAAATGGATAAAAAACTTATCCATCGTCATGAAATTAGATCATTCTACGAAAGTGTAGTTATGCGGAATGTTCCTATTATGAAAATAACAAAAGAATTTTTACCTATATCATCCATATATAAAAGTAGTCCTGATAGAGGTGGCTTTATGGATAGTAATGATAGACATGAAAGGGGAAGAATTGATGGCAGAGATAGAGCAGTAGAAAGAGGGGATCGTAGTCGAAGTCAGTCAGTGGATAGGGATGAAAAAAGAAATGACGATACAAGGGATGTGTATGCATCACATTCAAGAGAATATAGGAATAATGGTGGTAGTGGAAGAGACTCATATCAACAGCAGGTGCAGTATCACGAGCCTCATACTCCACCTCGAGACCAACAACATCAGCAGCAGCAGCAGCAATATGATGAAGGTAAAATATCCGAACATTCACCTACAAGTAGCCCAGATCCTGTTGGTGGTATGGATTTACGCAGACATAATGACTATTTAGCTCATGCAAACGATAGAGTCAACCGACATGGGCAACATCAACATTATCAACGAGAATCGAACTACGGTGCACAAGGTGGGAATTGAGGTCGTGCATGCGTACGAAACATTTAATAATATTTGACTATTTGTATAATAAAAATATAAAAGAAACATATATACATAAAATCTGATTTTGCGCTCATTATAAGACAGTACTCACCGACAGCCATTCGTTACAGTATGGGCAGTTACCAAAGATGGTTCCAAAGGACGAACGACTGCTTGGCACTGCATGAAGCCATTCCGATATGCAATTACTGTGATACATTTTACCACAATTTGCATTGGGACATACTTGATCTGGCATAGTATCGTGTTCCATGCTATTATCACTGTTGAATGAGTAGCATATGCCACACTCGGTGACGTACTCTCCTTCGTCATCTGGAGCAGGTACAGGGGCGATATTAGCCTCCTTATTATCATCAGTTTTACTTCTTTTTCGAATATGATTTGTGTCTACATCTGCTGCTATTAGACTTGCCGCCTGCTTTGGTGCAGGTAATGTGATACCTAAAACAAGTTGCAGATTCTCCCGCACAGAACACGGTGTCTTTTTTTCCGTGTTCCACAGAGATGCCTTATTTTGGAGACTGTGTTGGTACTTACTTAATACCTCTGGTGGTCCCAAAAAACGTATATTGCACATTGAATATGGTTTTTGTATTGGATCAGGGAACTCAATATATATGGAACATAGTCTTTCTATTGCTATTCTTCGGGACGTGACGGCGAACGACGGCTTCCTAGGTTCCAGTACGTAGCAATGCTGGTCTATATCGTCAAGAATACCCAATAAATCACCATATTGGTCAGCACAACTGCGTACAGCTTGTATTACATCTTGTAGTGTGCCTCCAATGTTATCACGCGACCAATTTTGTAGTTGAACTGGAACAGGTAATTGTGCTATTATTCTCGGCGGGTGCTGAGGATACTGGCTGTCACAGTTTGCGTCAAATGTACTGCTCGAGCTTGTGTTTCCTCCTTTGCCATTTGGTACTGTAGATGTACCAGTTTTAGATGTGAAGTTTACATCAACTACATGCCTCCTCTGTCTGCTATCGATGCAGGCTAATGACAAAGTGCTCATATCCGCACTCAGGGCTTCCACATTCTCCCAACCAATAGCTTCAATATGTTTTAATAATGTTGATGTAAATAAAGAATATGTAGTTGTTCCAATGGCTACTGCTGCTATAGCTGAAGAAGAAGATACTACTGATGTTGATGCCGATTGTCTATTTTGTCTCGGTCTCGAAGTCATCATCATCATCTCATTCACAAGCCCTTGCAAATCACGACACAAAACCCATGCTTCTTTACAACCACTGATCTTATCAATAAAATATTTCTCGTTTCGTATTGGCTCAAGTATCTTTATTAGACTCTCACTCATACAAATACTTCCGCAATCCACTAGATGACCATGATCCACTCTGTTCACGCTGAATGAGTGCAAGATGGAACCCTCCACATCGGTTATCACCTCTATCCAGCCGCAGTATATGTCACTGCTCCTAACCAGATTCATACCAGAAACTGTGGCTTTAGGGATGACAAGGCCGAATGACCGGGATGCCCCCGGCTGGCTCTCGAACTAAAATCGAGAGATCTCGATCGTTTTTTGTTTGGTAGATAAACTGAAATTGCTCTTACTATAGACAAACATGCATGCATATAGTTCTCTTCCTTGGTTCCAAGTTATCTTTTTAAGTTGAGTATTATTGATTGATTTATTAGATACAGTTATTTACGTGTTACACTCCTCTTCTCCTCTTCACTCTACTCCCCGATCCGTGCTTACTGTGGCCGACATCGCGAGCCCTAGACATCCCACCCATTGCAAAGCCATCAGGCAACAGATCCTACAGTACCTAAGGAATTGGATATAATTGTACTGTAGTTCTGCTGCCTGATGGCCCCACAATGCCGAGGTGGCAAGGGCCTACGAGTCCGGTCCACAGCTCACACTTCACAGGGTCGTGGGTCGCCATCCAGCACCGTGGAGGACAGAGCCTCGAGAGGATTGGAAGAATACCTATTTGTAATCTCCTCCCAACGCTCTGCCCTCCGCGATGCTGGATACATATTTCAG
>JACKZZ010021268.1_pt1 | contig 11680 bp, 11 predicted proteins | sample 8027871 | NCBI WGS metagenome assembly JACKZZ01 (sample SAMN15724774, study PRJNA655200) | protist metagenome | isolation source: fluorescence activated cell sorting (FACS) single amplified genomes of... | place: USA: West Boothbay Harbor, Gulf of Maine | collected 2000-07-19
ACAGAAGGACAAGCACACCGCGATTCTGTCCTGGAGCTGCGCGTCGGCATTCAAGGTGGAGGCCGTGTACACGCTTAAACCCGAGGGTGCCTTCGTGACCAAGACGCTGCGCATCAGCTCCTCGGAGTCGGGCTCCGAGTTCTTCGTCACGTCGATGACCCCGTGGGTGCACCTGAGCGTCGCCGCCACCGGTGCGACGGTGCCAGCGACCTGGCTGAAGTACAAGAACGGCTTCAGCGCTCAGCTCGAGATCGCAGGCTTCGCGCGGTTCCCCGAGCTCAACCGCGGCGTTTTCGTCACTGTACAGAACCCCTTCGGCATGTACTCGCCGGGCCCCGCAGCGAGCCCGTTCGCGCCGCCACCGCCGCCCGCCGGCCCCTGCCCAACCAACAGCCTCAAGGGCAAGAACCACATGGGCGATGACCTCAACCCAGGCGGCACCCGCGGCCTCTCGATCGCCGGCTGCCAGTCGGCATGCGCGGCACACAAGGGCTGCGCCGGCTACGTGTACCTACCCGGCGGCTGCAACGCCCAGCCCTCCAATGACTGCTACCTCAAGTCCAACATGTCGACCACATCCGAGGATGACTGCGCCTGCACCGTCGCGAAGCCCTTCTCCGGCACAGGCTGGCAGGTCCACCCTGGGGCCGCGTGCAACAACCCCGAGCCTCCTATGTTCAGCCAGCACGTTGCGGACTCCGCCGAGTGCCAGAAACTCTGCACCTCAAACCTGACGTGTGTGGAGTACATGTTCCAGCGCCACGACCATACCTGCTGGGGATACACGGAAATCCACGAGCCCGGTGGCAAGGGCGACACCTTCGACTGCGGCTTCTTCCCCGGCCGCGTGCCTGCACCGCCGCCGCCGCCTGGCCCGCTGGAGCCCGTGGCTCCGACAGGCGGCATCATTCTCAGTGCAACGTACGCGGCAGGCATCGCACAGTCTGCAGAGGCCGTCAATCCTCTGTACCACGAGGGCGAAGGTGTGACACTGGGCCTGACCGCTCTAACCGCCTACTACAACGATGGCGGCAGCACCAGCAGCGGGGCTGATCTCGAGGTGGGGGTGGCGGCACCGCCGGTTGGGCCGCACGGGAAGCCTGCAGCGGTGCCGACTGGGCTGAACACCGGTGAGTACATCGCGTTTACGAAATGCGTCGAGGCATACCTGCTCGACACCGCATCACGCGCGGACAAGACGGTGAAAGTGAACGTGGCGTGGGACGAGAACGACTACCAGATCGACGTCGGGACTGAGGAGGGCATGACCGAGTACAAGCGCATCATCGATCGCAACGCTGAGTTTGGGGTCACGCACATTGTCTACGAACCCTTCAACTCCCTCCGTGCGAGCCGCAAGACAGCAACCGACGGCTGGGGCTGGGAGGGGAGCCTCTGGCTCTCGATGGGCGAGCAGGTACGCAACGGCTCATGGGCGCCGAAAACGGACAAGATGCCCGCTGAGATCCAGTCGATGATCGACTATGCAAGCGCGAAGAACGTCAAGCTGATGGGATATGTCTACCCGTGCCTTGACTTTGTGGGCGGCTCGGGCGTCCCGGCTGCGCTCAAGGGAGGCTCCATGGACCTTTCGAATCGGCCGTTTCAGAAATGGATGACGCAAACGATGCTTGACTTCCTTGATGTAACGGGTGGCGGTGGCTTCGCGTGGGACCACAATATCTACGCTGGTGGCCCCGAGTTTCAGTACGCGCAGTGGCGCGCGTGGATGACTATTCTGGTAAGTCTCTTTCATAACGAACGAAGTTAAACATGAGCTCTGCCACACACAATTGTGTTCAGCGGACGCAGAAATGCCGGTCTTGCCAGACCAGGCTCAGGGCAATTGTTAAGCGAAAGGTGGGTGTTGTTGTGCTATGCAACAGGCGGAGCTGCGCAGCCACTACCCAGAGATGGTCATGGATCACCGCCAGACTGCGCATGAGTGGGGGCCGTGGTGAGTAGTCTATCAGAGCAGATGAGACTTTTTTCTAGACAAAAGGAGGCGACCAATCTCGATCTGAATTCTGAGACGGGTGGGTTGTTGGTGGACGGAGCAGGTACCAACTGGCCGGCTCCTACACCGAGCCCATCGCTGGGTGCGAAAACAGTCTCTCCATCCCTTTTCTCGCGTTTCGTTTCGTTTCGTTTGGGAAGCGAGTGTTTATCGAGACGGGCTCGGGACTAGCATAAGAAGGAAGACTGAAACAAACGAGCGCGCAGTGACGAGAACCCGGAGACATACGGCGTTCCGATTGCCAGCCTGCACACCGACCACGTGGCCGGAGACAACACGCGGCTGATCAACTACAAGTACGCACAAAACCAGCTGCAGCCGCCGTCGCGTATTCCCGGCTTCATCTTCCATCAGACGGAGCGCACCGATGACAACGGCACGATGCCCTGCGCGGGGGCGGGCTCTGGCGCCAAGAACGGCTGGAAATGCTACGATATGAACATCCGCGACTTTGATCTGCTCGGGTACAAGTGACTGCTCCGCCCAACATGAGATCAAGTAGTCTATCAGAAAACAGATGAAACTTCTTTCTGAAGAAAAAACGGGGCGACCAATCTCGGTTTTGAATTCTGAGACGGGTGCGTTGCTGTTGGGTGGAGCAGGTACTCGCTGCTCTCCACTGTCGGCACCGCGGGTCAGAACCTTGTCCTGACCATGATCCCCGCACGCGATCTGGACGAGTTCCATATGCTTCCGCAGTCTGATCGCGATTTTATCAGCGGCTGGTTCAACTGGACCGATGCGAATCTAGCATACCTACGTGCGCAGAAAGAAAACGCCGTCCTCTTTTTCGCGAAGTTGTTGTCTTTCCTGGACGAAACTCGATCCCTTAACTTGTCCAGACAGGCTTGGGATGGATTTACGGCGTTTTTTCTTTTGCGCAGGCAACACCATCCCGATTGCGACGCTGCTCGGACCGGGTCTCGGGCGTGTCGACGGCACGGCAGCGATGTACGAGGAGGAAGGCTACATCTTTCTATTCAACCCGTCTCCGCGCATCCACAACGCCAGCCTCGTGGTCGACGAGTCGCTGGGTGCGGACGGAAACCGCCTGTTTGCGCCATATTTACTGGTATATACAAAACCGATCATTTTGCCCAGGCAGGCTCTGCACAAACACGGGAGCGTTGAGAAGAAAGGGGGACGTTTTCTGCAGGTCTGACAAACGCGTCCAAGGGCCTGAGCTACGAGGTGACGGAGCTCTTTCCGAACAAGGGAGCGGCGATCGGCAGCTGGTCGCAGGGGCAGAAGCTTGAGGTGGCAGTGGGTGGCTCGAACGCACGAGTGCTGCAGATGACAAAGAAGAAAAACACAGCGACCACTCCAGACGACAGCAGCACCCACCACCACCAGCAGATTGAGGAGGTGGAGGTGGTTGTGGGGCTCGTCACGCCTGCTATCTACCAGCAGATGCCGATCTCCCCGGACTTCAACCCTCCGTCTGACAACACCGGTGGCGACTTTTCGACGACGTTCACAATTCCCGCTGCGATCCCAGCCCAGCTGGAGGCCCGTGCGAAGGCCTACCCGATTCCTTGGACGCCGCGCGATCAAATTGCGACGTGGCTCGACCCGAACCGCTTGCTCGGTAAGACAACGCATCTCTGTTGCGCCATTTTATGCTCAAAATGATCGTTTTACAAAGACAGGCTCGGGACAAACACACATGTACTCGGGAAAGCCTCAAAACAGAGATCATGCGTTTGTTTCTTAAAGGTTCGATCTTCATCGAGAATCCAACAGACGATATGCTGGACAACATCACGCTGACGGTGGACGACAAGCCGGTGCAGGTGAAACGCTCATACAACTCCAGGGGGCTCAACCACTCACGCACCTTCCTCGGCTATTATTTTATCGCGACTGACATGACGGTTGACAAGCCGCACCACCTGAGCTTGAGCCTGCCGAAGCTGCCTACGGGCGCGTTCACTGGTGCGAACAACGCCCTTTTTGAGCCGTTCTTATACTAAAAATCATCTTTTCAGCAAGACAGGCTCGGGACTAACGTAGGAGTTGAGAAAAAGGGCGTTTTTCGCAGGAGTCTTCTGGGAGAACATTGAGACAGAGTACTGAGGCTGCGGTCTATTATGCCTGACAAAGAATTATATATATCCATCCATCACTTTATTCGATAGGATCTGGCCCTGCGGATCGCAAGCGAAGTCAGACAGGCATTATGCATCTCTGTATGGCCGTAGTGACCTCCTGTGGCCATACCTGGCCTTGCCCGAGGCCTCTTGGGTCCATACGAGTCTCCTCCACCCTTCGGGTCACCCTCTCACGTCGTTTTGGGCCCTCGGTTTCAGCCGTTACCAACCGCAGCCAGCAGGCAGCCCGGGTAGATCTAACCAGCCAGTCCTGCCCTCCTTGTGCCAAGGCAGCGGCCTGCACCCGTATCTGGCCGCCGGAGCGCGCTGGAAGGGCAGGGTTGGGCTCGGCGCGGGCCCCAAAATCACCAGTGCGCGCAGGGCCGGCCGGCGCGGCCGGCCGGCGCGGCCACCGGCGGCCGGCCTGCTCAGATTCTGACTGGCCGCGGCCGCCGCGGCCGCGGCGACTGCATGCAGCCGCGGCCCGAAATCAGCAGCAGCAGCAACAGCAACAGCAGCAGCACGACGATCGTCCATGCAACAGCGCAAGATGGAGCGCGGGACCGAGACGAAGGAGATGAAATCCGCGGTCAAGCACGGAGTGAAGCAGCCAGGTACAACCATTGGCACAACGAAACACTCCTACAGCGGAGTCACGGTGTCACGATGCCGTACTACTAGGCACAGGTAGATAATGTATTGCGCCGATACGAAAGCGAACGCATGTCCGGTCTGTATCAGCAGCTACTCCTATTGCTTGGCTGCCGCCGCAGCTGCGGATCCGCCGCCGCCGCCGCCGCCGCCGCCGCTGCTGCCGCCTGTGGAGCCGTAGACCCAGAATCCCCCCATGACGCAGGCCACTGACAAGGCTTTCTCCCAGTCCATGCACTGCAACGGCTCGGCAGCGGAGCAGAACCATGTGGCAGATATCGCAACCACCAGGAGCACTGCATAGACACGGCACAGACACGGACGATCGCCGCGTCAGGCACAGGAGCACGATCAATGATGGCACGGGGCGACACAAGAAAACCCGAACATTTTCTAAGACAGGCTCGGGACGGATGGACGGAAAATGCTCAGCGGCTCACTCTGTAGGGCTTTCATCAGGGCTGCTTGCACTGCACCCAGCTGCCGAAGCAGCACAAAGAACACACCGGCGTGCAGACCGTTCACCACCGCAAGCAGCACGTACAGCCCGCACACCCCAGCCACGCTACCACCCGCCGCTGCGATTGGAGCTAGCAGCGTGTCCGCCACGCCGCCGCCAAACACCTCGACCACTAGTGCGTTGTAGAGCATGAGAATGCACAGCTCTAAGGAAAAACGGTGCTTTTTTTTGAGTTTTTCCCTATGTTTGTCCCGAGCCTGTCTTGGCAAAATGATCATTTTTATACAGAAATGGCGCAAAAAGACCGGCGGTTTTACTCACCGATGCATCCGAGCGCGGAAGAGAGCTCCACCCCCGTGATCGTGGGCTCCACCTGCAGCGAACGCCGTCACGCGTGAGTCTACCTGTCCTATCTTTGTCCCGAGCCTGTCTTGGTAAACGATCGAGGAAATGACCCATCGGAAAATGCATTTTGCATGCACAGCCTCGCACCGCAGCAGCGCTGCTCGTCCTTGTCCTTGGTGCAGGGCTGGCAGGGGGTGGGCGTAGCAGTCTGTCCGCGAGCACAAAGAATGTCGCGTGCAGCAAAGACCCAACGACGATCATCAAACTGCCCAGCAGCGCAGCGACCGGCGCTATCGGAGCATCGTCCTCGATGCTATCCGCACCGTCACCCGCCGCCGCCGCCGCCGCCGCCGCTACGCCTGCAGTACCTGCGTGTGCAGCAGCTGCAGCTTCTGCGGTGCTCTGCTGCTGCTGCTGCTGCTGCTGCTGCTGCTGCGCGGGTTTGAGCTGGCCGTGGCCATTGACGAGCAGTCCTACTGACAACCACAGGACGCCTACGCGCGACCGAGCATAACCCACCGCATGTTCCAATGGGTTTATCCTTAACCTGTCTTGGTAAAATTGGCCCGTTTCGTTTTGTCTTTCCTAAGCTTGTCCGGGTAAAAGCGCACCGAGCCACTGTCTGCGCGACAGCGTGGACGTGCCACTGCAGACTGCAATCGCCGCCGTCCAGAGCGTCGTGCTCGAGTACATCACCACATAGACGCCAGAACCCACGAGCAACAGCCCAGAAAGGATCAACGCGCTACTCGCCATGTCGACGACGACGAGTAGCGCCATCTGACGGCTTGCGCAGCGCTCCAACAGCGTTCTTGGTGCTCGGACCCCTGCCATCAGCTCCACCTCCGCAGGGGCGCTGTCGTTAGAGGTGGCGGCGTCGCTGGCTGGGCAGAGCAGCATCAGGCCGACTCCGGCCATCCCCGCAGTGTTTGCGAGCATGGGCAGCAGTAACGGCAGCGTCGTGTTGGTGGCGCCCACCCCGCCGGCGTAGCGCACTGCATCAGTCAGCGTGGGCTGAGCCGCACCCGTCAGCACGTAGACCAGTGTCAGCGCTGCATGCCTCGTCAGCAGGCAGCTCGGGCACAGCCCACTCAGCCGGCTGCACAGCCTGTAGCAGCGCCGCACGCACGGCGGACAGCCACGCGGAGCGCCGGCCTGCCGCCTTGCAGCCACGATGCTGCTGTGCGAGGCCAGCAGCGGCGTGCCCTCCGCCGCGAAGGACGCGTCGTCGTCGTCGTCCTCCTCCTCCTCCTCGTCCGAGTGGTGCGCCCCGGGCAGCGACGGCGGCCTATCCAGAGCCTGCAGCTCCAGGCCACCACGTGCGGCCGCCATCCAGATCGCTTTCACACCTTATGCACCCATCCCATCCCACGTGGCACCAGGGGTCTTCGGGCCTAGCAGTCCCTTCTCCTGCAGTGCGGCTGCCTTCATTTTCAGGAAAGCGTCGTACTCCTCGATCGTGCTCGGCGCGCAGCGCTGGGCGTCCACGGACGGGGATAGCGTGGCTCCTGGCGCGAGCTTCTCGTCAGGCAGCACGCCCTCGAAGCTGTCCTGAACACCCACGCCTCGTCCGTCCGCCCTGCTGGCGCAGCAGCCCATCGGGCCTGGGGTGCCCGGCCGTGGCTGGCTGCCTGGTGGCGCTCGTCGTCGGAATCGTGTGATGAGACTTCATATCAAAGTATAAAAGTATACTAAAATGTTACCGTACAAGGGGCGCGATGTCTATATCGCGCGCGCGCGCGCGCGCGCGAGGCGCCCGCGCGGCACTGGCAGCGGTGGCGGCGATGGCAGCCCTGACCGACGAGCAAGTGGAGTTCTTCGTCGAGCACAACTGGCTGAAGGCAGATGATGTCGTGCCGAAGTCACTGTGCGCTGAGTGGGTGGCGGCAGCCTGCCTCGAGAACGGCATCGACCTTGACGATAGCGCCACCTGGCCCCATCGCAACAACTTCATCTCGGCCGGGCTGTCGGGAGAGATGGCGCAGCTCGCACCCACACTCTACAGCGCCATCGTGCAGCTAGTCGGCGGCCCCGAGCGGTTGCTCGAGCCTGCGCTGCAGCTCGACTCAGGACTCGTCGCCAACTGGGACCGTGGCGCCGACTCCCCATGGGTCGAGCCAGGCTTCGCGAACGAGTACGAGTGGAAGAGTGGCGGCGAATGCGGCGGGTGGCACGCCGATGGCGACTTCAACCACTTCCTCGACTCGCCTGAGGCTGGGTTGCAGATCTTTATCCTTTGGGACGACGTTGAGTACCAGGCAGGGCCGACGTACATCGCTCCGGAGAGCCCGCTGCACCTCACGCGAGTCCTCCTGGTGCGGAATTCGAAACCGACCCTCTGGTTTTTTTCTTCAGATGATTTCGATGCGTCAGGAGCCTGTCGTTAGAAAACTATCGTCATCAAACGGCTCCTAGATCTCACACTGATGCCGGTGGTGATGAGCAGGAGAACCCGGGCGGGCTTTCCGCGTGCGCGCTTGGTGGCGGCGCGGCGATGTGCTCCCTCTGCCACCTCTCGCCTGCGCTCGAGGGCAGTGCCTTCTGCTGCGCCGGCTGCGAAGCAGACGCCAAAACAGCCGGTTGGACCGAGGATGGCCTGCCACCTGCAACCATTGGTGGGTGGCCGGCGGACCTGCAGCTGCCGAAACCCGGGCTGGGCCTTGACGGAAAAACTGGCTCGCACAACGTCCAGACGCGGTGTGAAGTCTCGATGCCGCTGCTCGGGTCCGCGGGCACTGTGTACTTCGTCCATCCGCAGATGCTGCATACGAGCTCTCAGAATATGAAGCGCGTGCCGCGGTTCATGCGCAACTTACAGATCCCGTTGAAAGAGCCGCGGTCGTTCCTCGTTTCTGCGTTGTCGCCGGTAGAGCGCTGCATCTTGTGCGGAAAAAAACTGCCTCTCTTCTCTCTGCTTTTTTCCCTTCCAATTTTCCTTATGCTTGTCTCGCGAGCCTGTCTGTGGCAAATCCTAGTCTTTCCATGGTTATGAACACTGAACTGAAGGGCGGTGTTCTTCTTCTGCAGGCGTAACTTCGGTGGCAGCCTGGAGGAATTCCACGCGGCGTTCACTCCACCGCCGCCTCACTTGCGGGGGGCATGTGACCACGACGACGGGTCGCTCCTGGGTATGCCCTCTGGTCAGACCGGCCGTTCGCATGCTGATTTTGCAGGACTATGAAACATCTAAGTTACGTTGGTTTCGTGCAGGCTGGGCGTATGGGGAGGCACCGTCGTACAAAGGCGAAGCGCCCCCAGACCCTGGGCATGTGCTCAAGCCTGCGGACGAGGTGGTTGCCCTCACACCGAAGACAGCAGCCAAACTATAGATAGGTCTTGAGAAGCTCACCCTGGTGATGGTGCGATATTGTTGGTTTGCTGATAAAACAAGGTGATCTGTCCATTCTTAGGATTACGAATCGCCTTCCTCGTATAGCAGCTCTTCTTTCTGTCGGGTACAGAAGTTGAATCTCGCGATGATGTTCTTCCACCCATGTGCATTGTCTGATGGGGTCGAAGGCACTGTCACCCTCTGCTTGATCTTAGAGCCAAACGGTGTCAGGACCGTGCGCTCGAAGACGCGGTGACCGCCACCGCTGCCTGCATGCGTTTCTTCCCATCCGAGCTCCAATATTCGACGCAGCAACTTGCGGAATGAGTCAATGCCCCGTGGATCAATTCGTAGCGTGTTGGAATTGCCCTCAATTATTTTGTTCCGGGATGCAGTGCGTTGCTTGCGTTGCTCTTCCTCCTCTAGATCATCCAGTCTTCGCTGTCTCTCGAGTTCCGCCTCGTCCTCTGGCTCTGGCTGCTGCTCTGGTTCTGAAGCCACGGCCCTTTGATGATGGACCTTGTTCCGTTGCTTGGGGCCGAACTTTTGGTCAAATGTAGCCTGGCGCCTAGCCTTCGCCTCTTCGCTTGCCTCGATCTCCTTCAGCGCACGGTGCCGCATTTCCTCTTCGCCCAGCTGCGTGGCCCTCTGTGGACCATATAGTAACAATTCGTTTAGGTCGACATTCGCGTGTGGCAAAAAGTAGTCGTAGTACCACTCGATATGGCTGAGCAACGTCTGATAGATGAAATGGGTTCGATCACTGGAGCCTTGCTCGGTCCAGACCCTAGCTTTCCTCATGTGCTGTCCATCCATGAGATGGATCTTGCTAATCGGGGTTTCGGCGTACTTTTTCATCAGAGCAAGCATGCCGCGCCCAGCCAGACCTGATACCGTTAGCTCCGGTGCTAGCTTGCAGAATTGAGTCATGTCTTCGACTTTCCCATCCGCATCCTTTGTCATTGGCTTGTCTGGACTATCTGGAATGCAATGTGCTGACGCCCGAAGGTGCACTTTCAACTCTTCCAGGTCCTCGGATAGTTCCATCCATTCCAGTGTGAAGCCTTCAGCATGCCTACTCCATGCTTCTTGCAAGACATACTTCATCCGAGCGATCAACGTCTTCATCTCTGCGTCACTCTGTGGGATGTATACAACCATTCCACTAGCACGATTCCTGATGGCAGCTCTAGTGTCTGCTAGATCACGTGTGCCATATCCCCCAAGGTCAGCTCGCTCATGGCTCGGTTTGCTCAACTCAATCGCTTTCGTCGAGGCATATCGGACCTTCATCTTCTCGCCCGCTGGCTTTTGTTTTGGAGCTTCTGTTGGTGCATGAGGTCGAGAATAGTCGCCAGGCCCTGAATCCGGTCTTTCCCGTTCGTCAAGCGTGCTACTGTAGCTATTGGGCAAACCGCGTGCAGCACGCACATGCTGCATGAAGACAGCCGGGTGCTCATACAGTTGCGCATACATAAGTTCGAGAGCATGATCTTTCGACATCATTTGCCCTTGAAGCGATGCAGCCTCAGACGTTTCTGCAAAATGCTTCATATTGATTGCCGAGTGGCGCTCTTGCTGGAAGGGCGGTCGATCACGATGCTCGTTGAAATGTGTTCCAACGATCTCTGTAACTTGACCTTCTCCCACCGCAAATCCTTCCAGTGAAATGGTCGTAGACAGCATTGTAGAACGATTCTTATCGACGTGATGCTCCGGGGTCATGCTCAGTGCCCGTAGAATCTGCATGAGATCTGTACGTGCTTGCTCGCCCGATGCATCAGGACTGAGCACTACGATATAGCCGTACATTACCGCCCATCGGTCGGAAGGCACATTTGCATATCCATGGAGTCGATCTGTGACCTCTTCTCGCCAGGACTGAGCGTCCATACATATGGCACGCCGCACATTAGCGCTGATGCGCTCGCCGTGCAAAGCGGACTGCTCGTCGCGGTACGCGTTTTCAGGTCGGACAACACCTTCCTGTGGAACTAACTTAGATATCAGCTTCGCACTTTTGACTCTCTGCAACATCCCAAACGCAGCATTTAGGTCGTCAATTCTGGTGTCTCGAGCATGAGCATGATCTGACATGGCTTGCGCGCATCTCCAAACAAGTATGTGCACGCTTAGGGAGATTGACCACCAGATGTTTCGATCGACCTTGGGGAGAAACCAAGTCGAACGCAGTCTTTCCATCCCAACAGCCACAGCATGTTCGTGATCTGGCCTATCTGACCCACACAGAAAACATCCTCTGGTCCGCTCAGTTGCGGCAGCCTGTGTTAGATACTCTCCCGTTGGCATCGTGCTTTCAGTCCAGTCCTGCGGCGTCTTCTGCCATGCATCTACCGGTCTGAGTTGTGCGCCCCAGGCCAGCAAAATCTTCACGACACTCACATGCGTATTCATCGCTGCAAGATGTAGTGCCGTGCACCCGTCTTCATCCCTGCCCATGTTGATATCTATGTTGGCACCTGCAGAGAGCAGGTAATCAACCATGGTTGCATGGCCTTCCCAAGCAGCCACATGCAGAGCGGTGCTCGTTCCTGCTGTCTTCGCGCCGCTCAGTCTTGCCCCAAGTGCACGAGCCCTCTTTGCTCTGACAACATCGCCACAATCGGCCGCGTCGAGCAGCTCCGCATCGAGCTGCCGCTGCCGCTGCTGCTGCTGCCGCTGCTGCTGCTGCTGCTGCCGCTGCTGCTGCTGCTGCTGCTGCAGGTCGCGTCCCAGGTGGAGCCTCATCGCGGCCCGCAGGTCTGCGTCTGATGGATTGAACTTAT
>JACKZZ010012255.1_pt1 | contig 11677 bp, 5 predicted proteins | sample 8027871 | NCBI WGS metagenome assembly JACKZZ01 (sample SAMN15724774, study PRJNA655200) | protist metagenome | isolation source: fluorescence activated cell sorting (FACS) single amplified genomes of... | place: USA: West Boothbay Harbor, Gulf of Maine | collected 2000-07-19
GGAGAATATTTTTTTATGTCGCATACATGATAACTAATGTGTATAATACCATATATTTAAGTGTCTAATACATATATATTTTATTTAAATTGAGTAAGATACTAATATATATATATACTTGGTACAAATTTACGTGTACCAAAAGAGAGATCAAGGTGTGTTATTTATACGCCAATATGTGTGAGAATGATGTATTTGAAAATTATGGGCATCATATTGATTGATTATCGAAAAGTTAAAAATCTATAAAATAAGTTTAATTATTATTTTTTGTACACATTTGTTCAATTTTTTCTATATATTTTCATAACCAATTGAAATTCGTTTTTCGCTTGTTTTTTTATTAATATTTTAGAGGATAAACCTAACGTAACGACGATTTTTTCTATTTCTGCTGGATCATTTTCCTCAACAAGCAATATATAAAAAGTACCATGTGGTGACAAAAGATATGGCAGTTTGGGTAATAATCGGTCTATCACTTCCCTACCACGTATACCACCAGCCCAAGCCGCACTTATATCAAGTTTGCCTACTTCGCTTGATGGAGTTGGTACGTACGGCGGATTAAATACAAGAACGTCAATTTTTCCTTTTAAATATTCTTCTATACCAGATAGAAGGTCCGTTTGAATAATGTCAAAATGTTGCAAACCATTATGTACACAAGTTGAATATGCAATATTTGCTGCCTTTATATTTATTTCCGTCAAAACAAAATAAGGAGGCGTTACTAATATATCTTTAAGCAATTTAGACAACACAACAGATACACTTCCTGTACCACAGCCTATTTCAACACATAATTTTGGCTTTTTAATTCGTAAAAATAATTTATCTTTCACTATGGCGTCTATTAATAAAAAGGTATCTTCAGCTGGTTCATATACATTTAGGTAATCTGAATATTTTAAGTGACCAAGCATTTCAGACATAGTTATACCAACAACTTCAGACATTATTGTCAGTTATGGATAGTTTTGATAATTTCCAAAAGACTCTATGTCGTTCATACTGCTACTAGTTATTTACGAAATACATTTATGGCGGCTAACGGTTATTGCAACAATAATTTAGTAACTAGTTGCGTACTTACAATGTTGATCAATGAATAATAATAATATAATAAATGATGATGATGTAATAAATGAATTGCATCATCACCACCACAACCAACATGATGATTGATTATATAATATTATTCATTATTAAATAATTATTTCTGTAATAATATAATATAGTGTTATTATTATAATATTATGTAGATATAGGCACATACTGGTAGCTCAAGTTAGCATAAATAATAATAGACTAATCCGGCGTCTATAGTATACTAATAGGTACTATTAACTGTAGAGTTTCAAGTTTAAGTTGTGCATGGCAGCAGCGTTTTTTCGCGACGCGCAAGGTACGTAGGTATAGCAGAAATCAAACTTAAAAACTAAAACGTTAGGTATTTCTTTAATTTCTTTCTTCGCTTTCGCATTATGTTCTACTATATTAATAATACTGCAATTGAATTGTTGACATGTATTTTCATTGTTATATTATTTATATTACGAGTAGTCCTTGTGGTAGTTTCACCTCCTACATAATAATAATAATACAGTATAAAATAGTAGTATACTGATAGTAATAAAAAAATTAATAATAATGATAAAAAGTGACAACTAGTACAACCATGCATCCAACACTGTGATATATTCATCATCACCTTACACGGATGTAAAAGTCTGCACGCAATTGTATTTATTTTCTGGCCATAAACTTCCGTTGCTATCAGTTTATATACACAGAATAAACTAAAATCAACATGAACATATCCCCATCTTTTTTGGAACAAGGGTCAAACACGATAGAGTGCCTTGACGACAGTATAAATTATTCTGTTGACTTGAAAAATTTGTTAAACGATACTGATAAACTTATACAAGCGACTGAAGAAGCTAACATGGGAGATATAAATGAATTGAGACAAAAATTAGAAAAGTTGCAGTTTGACTCCGTCTTGGTTGTTGATAAATTAGTAAATTATCAAAAACCAGATCAAGATAATAACACTGCAAAGTCATTTGCAAAAGAACTAGAAAATATACCTGGCGACCAGCTAGAATATGTTGTATATGATAAGTTTAAGGCAAAGGATGTACCTGAATACGTATTATTCGAACAATGGGAGTTAGAAGAGAGAAAAATTAAAGAAAAAGCAATGGCAATTAGAGAAAGAAAAAAGGAACGAGAGTTAATTAGGAAAAAAAGAATACAGAAGAAGAAGGATTTATTAAATAATATGCCAAAAGACGAGCAAGAGGCATATTTAAAGAAAGAACAAGAGCGAATTAGAAAAAAAAAGCTTGAGAGATTATCAAAGTTGAAAAAGAAAAAGAAGCCTGTGCGACCAAGAATGGTGCAGTTATGTGCGGATGCTATGGATCCCTGGGAACGCATGGAACTTCGCGAAAAAAAGCGTAAGAAGAGGTTGTGGCGAAAAAAAGTTCTCCGTGATAGAGCTGCTGAGAAACAAAGAAAAAATATGGCAAGTGGTAATAATAATAATAATGGTAGTGACAATAATAGGCCAAATACCGCAAAGGCCAAAGAGGTTGACGAAGAAACAATTGCTATTGATTTGCATGATGATTTAATTAGAAAAACAGAAAATGGAAAAGAAGAAATAAAGCCACCAAAACCATTTTTGAATGCAGTTGATAAAATTATGGAAAATGCCAACTTATTTTGGGAAGACCGTTTACACTCATTATTTCGCGTGTCAAGAACGACACAAATGACACATAATGATTTTATAGATTGTTTGGTAGATTTACAAGTTCAATTAACGTCTGAAGAAATAATAGCATGTTATAAGTATTTAAAACTAGATTTACACGGGCATATAATGCAAGAGCGCCCATCTGGAGTAGGGGGTGGGTTTTCAAAGGAACATAAGCAACAAATTGCTAACTATCAAAACCAAATTAACAATCAAAAAACAGAAAGAGCCATGTTTGCCCGTCAATATCAATCTGCTCATCGCTATGTTAAAGTACAAAATTATCGTTCAAGAATGAATCGGGCTAGCATATGTAAAATTAACGAGTTAGAAGGTCAACTAGAGCGCTTGTCACATGTTGGATTGACTGTTGATGTCTTTCGCGAGGCAATGAGAAAAGCGCGAGAATGTTTTCGGTACTCGCCACGAGCTGGTAGAAATATTAAGGATTTTTTAAAACGGTTTGATTATGATGGCGATGGAACAATCAGTAAAGAAGAATTTCGGACTGCAATGAACGAAATTAATGCAGATCTGACTGAGAAAGAGCTTCAATCATGTTTCGCATATTTAGACCCCGAACAGACGGGAGAAGTAGATTACAATGAATTCGTATACGTCTTTTACAATCGTCGTTCAATGAGACATAAAGTTTCGTTGGACAACAAAAATTTAACACAACACCCAACATCGCCATCTGGGCATAAGAAGGGCACAATGAGGCATCGAAATGAATTAGAAAAAAATTTACAAAGGCACAGAAAGAAGTTGCAACGTTCTATGATAACAGATGGTCGCTCGGAAACTCATAAAAATTTTAACGAATGCATGAAAAAAATTGAAGAGCAAGTTAGTATAAATAAACACGATATTGAAAAAACATTTTATGAAATTGATTCTGATAGATCTGGTAAAATTACACGCGAAGAATTTGTAACGGGTTTGGAAGGCATGGGTGTCAATTTAACTGAACAAGAATTAAACATTTTATTTCATCATCTTGACCCATCTGGTGATGATAGAATTACCTTGGATGAATTTAGTTACATGTATTTTAATCGCAGAAGAATGACGCATTTAGTCTAATAAAAAAATTCAAATATATTACTCGTATGCATTGTTATAAAAAAATTTTAATTTTTTTTAACTTTTTTATTTTTTCAAGAGAATTAATCAAAAACTATGTATTTTATATTTTAATATATTTTTAAAAAAAATTAAAGGAAAACGAAGCTTTCGATTCTCCACCATTATGACTTTCCGTATTATCTTCGATTGATGTTTTTGACGATGTTGCCGTTAAAATTTTGGAAAGTTGATTACACTTCATTATTGTATTTTTACCTTCGTTAACGTTTTTATTGTTGTTAACATCTTGTATAAATTGTTTATATATATCTTCTTTTTTTTGTTTTAATACTTTTACAAATTCATCATAAAAAGACTTTCTTCGTTCATGTGCTAACCCACTAACTAAACCTGGTTTTGTTTTCAAAAAATTTAAACAAAATTTTAAATTTGATTTTGATACATAATTTTGTGTTATAGCAATACCATCCTCTAAATTTAAAACAAGATGCCACCATCCTTGGGGTACATACACTATTTCTCCCGCATTACATATGCATTCTCGAGCACCCATTTCTCTGGCATAATCATAAAAATTCAAAAGCCATTCAATTAAAGTTACTGGTGTTGCTACATCTCCACCATCATTAGTTGGATAAACACCAGGTGGGACTATGTGTGGCGGAAACATGATCCATTTCTTTTTACCTATAATAACAGCATTCCATGCATTTGTACCATTTGGGTCAATATGGAAACTAGAACCAGATCGTGCTGGTCCAGCAATTAACCAACGATAATCTGGGCGTTTCTCTTTCCCCAAAAGTGAAAATAAATCGTTTTCTCCGGCAAAAAAAGATGGTACAGTATAATCGTTTGAGATATCAGTATAATTACCATGAAGATTAATTGTTGCAGTCTTTTCAGCAAATTTTTTATCAAATATGTATAATGGTTGTTCATCATTGCTATTATTCATATATTCAATGTAATCAGACATTTTAAATGTATACCCACCAGCATGAATGTCGTTTGGATACATTTTTCTTAGGTACTCCCAATCCCATTTTTTATGGCACGCCCATTGTTTTACAATATTTGTTAATATTACAGGTTCACGAGGTTGTTCATATTTTTGTTGAAAGTGTTCAACACTTAAGTTGTTGCCATCAATACGATCAATATTATCAATTTCAACCCACTTCGCTTGTATCGGCACAACTGTGCAAAAGTGAGAACGAAATAAAATATCTGAGTAAATATGCTTCACTTTTATTGGTTTATGAGCTTTATATAGTTTATTACTATTACCAATAGGATGAGTTTTGCCTAACATTTTGACGTATGTATCTTTCCAAGTTTTATAAAATGTGTATGCTCCTCTATATTTATCCAGCACTAATGATTTCCAATAATCTTTATCATGAGACAATACGTAAAAATAATTGCTAACAGGAGCTATTGTTCCTAAATCATTTGCATCAAAATAAACAAAAATACTCGAATGTATGATTTCGTCTTTTAACTGACATATTAATGTACCAAGAGACTCTAACCTTCTTTTCGGTATACTCGCGACAATTTTTGCATGTTGTTTGTTTCGGTATATATTGCCTATTGGCTGTACGTTGTAAGGATGCTCCATATCAAGCAACGATCATCCTGCTCTCTTGTTAGATGCACTCTTCTCTAATGCTTACATAAATATGTTTACTGACTTTCTGAACTTCTACTTCCAACTCTGTTGATGTATTCGTCCATTACATGTTATTATTATACCGTATAGTAGTAATAATAATGTTATTATTATTACAATAATAAATAATTCTTTTTTTTATTCTAATAATAATTGCTTTTGTTGTGGAAGAATAGTGCAATAATACAAAAGAATAATAATAATGATAATAATAAATATGTGATAAACAACAATAATAATAAATAAGACTGTATAAATGGAGGAGGACTTTAACATCTTGATCTCTGCTACACACCAGCTGGGCCAGGGATAAGGCTTGCTTGGCTTGCTCTGGGCTTGCTGGGCTTGCCTGCTTGCTGCCTTGATTCACCAGGTAGTATAAATAAAATGAATGAGATAAATAATAATAATTCCAATAATGGTGGTATTTATATTATTAATAAGATTATTATTAGGATATTAGGATTACAGTGCATTACTATTATATCGATGTCAAGTATTTGTGCTATTATATTATTTATAAAAAATATCTTATATTATTATTAGGGACATCTATCTGAAAGACCTCATAAATAATACTTAATAATAATTAATAATAAAATAAATAGAGATACATACATATAGAAAACACCCAACGCGTACATATATGCATACACACACACACAAATACATACGTAAGTGTATACAAATATTTTAATCTAATATTAGAATATCATATATATTATTTGCGTACACATATATAAAGTTTTGAAATGTTTGGAAAAAAACCGACTTCGTCACTATCATCGTTATTTGGTGGAGGTGGTGGAAAGAGTAGTCCAAGTTTGACTCAAAGACGAAATTTAATGGGACGTGGTGATGATGATATGGATGACGATAGTAGCGATGATGAAGATACCTCTGCATTATCGTATAAACCGGTGAAAAAGCCATCGTTGAAACAAAAAATGCAAAGTGCACCTGTAACAGCGAAGCCACAGCAGCAGCAGCAGCAACAACAACAGCAACAACAGCAACAACAACAACAACAACAACAACCAAAAACTTTATTATGGAACTGCACGCTGCATGCTTTCAAGCTTGAAAACGGTGCCTATGCACCGAAAGGTGGCGGTGCATGCGGATGTGTGATAATGGGGGGCAAAACTTCGTATTCTATATTAATTTACGACTCGAACAAAGCCACAGTATGTCTATGCCCCGTGAATGTTGGTTTCGAATATACTTTACAAGCTAATTTGTATATAAATTTTTATGATAGTTCGAAAGCAAATTGGTCAATACGATTTTCAAACCCAAATGATTATCGTTCATTTTGCTTAAACGTTTCATTAATTAAATTTCATGACGCAATTTATGGTGAAGATGCCCTACTTGATGCATCCTTTACAAATGTTTTAGCAGGAAATTTGTCTCTACCAGGATCTGAGATGTGTGTCGATGGTGACATTGTATCTGCTAAACTAAATGTTTGGAGAATGTCATCAAATGCTGATGAATTACCAAATCAAGGTATGAAAGATCAACCTATAATAGCAAACCACAACGTTGAAATTAATGCCGGCAATGCTGCGAATGAAAAAGAGATCGTCTTGGGTGGATTAAGCGAGAATGTTGTAGGTATGAGCATAGGAGCAGAGCGAGTTGTAATTATATCACCTGCTCTAGTTGAAAAAACTACTACAGGTCATTACCCAAAAGATTGTTGGTTGGTTGGTACATTAAAGCTTATGGGGAAAGTTGAACATAAAGATGATAATAGTTCAAATGGAATCGGACATAATGTTGAAGCTTCACCACCACCGCCACAGACATCATTGTCTATATCTAATACGAACAATCTAAAGCAAACACAACAAGACCAGCAGCGAGTTTTGCAACAAGAATCTCAAAGCCCAGGCCGCGAGCGCTCTGATAGTATTAAAGAGAGAATGGCAAGAATGGCTAGTGGCGCAAATGGCGGTGGCATGGCGAATTCACTAGCATCAGCATTGGGCCAGGAAGTTGCTCGTGCGAGAAGAAATTCCCGAAGTGGATCGCAAGATGTTTTAAATTCACCAATAGCTCAACAACACCAGCAATCTCCACAGCAAAATGCCCCAAACCATAGTAGCAGTGTTGCCCTTGTTGTTGTAAATGATGGCGATGATGATAGTAATAGTAATAAAAATAATAACCAGAACAGTTTGCATAATCAACAAAATCATACTACCAACTTGTCTTCAAATAGTAATAATAGAAGTGACAACAGTTATTCATATAATAATAATGTTGCCTCTATCAATAATAACAGCAGGTCACTGATGAGCAATAATAGCAGCAGCGTTGGTAATAATAATAATATTAATAATAATCTCCCAAACAATAATAATAGTAACTATCAATTGCAGTTACTACAAATGAGTTCAGCGTCTGTTGAACGAATGGTACGTGACATGGAAGGTAAGATAAGTAAATTATTACAGTTGCATGAAAAATCGTCTGGTACCGGTGGTAATCGAATGGTCCCTTATAACAATGCAAACACTGATAAAAGTCTTGGTGGCGAGATAGACCCAGAGAAGATGCTGGAAGATCTAAGCAAATATTTTGAAGAATCAAAAAAGTTGAAAGCAGAATCAGCTAAACATGTTGAAAAGATTTCTGATTTACAATCGAAAGTTGCTGATTTATTAGAAAAGAATCAAGAATATGTAACAACAGTTATTGATTTACGAGAAAAAAGAAACGAGACTTTAAAAAAACTCTCAGAAGTTAGCGAAGGGCATTTGAATCATCGCGAAGAATTGCAAGCTTTACAAGAAAAGATTAAAGCAACTGAAGAGATTGAGGAAAATTCAATTCATCAAAAAGAAGAATTAGAACGTATAAAAAGTGAGCATGCAAAGTTTTTAAGTGACAGCGAAAATATACAGACTGAATTAACGAATCAATTACGTACAAAAGAAGAAGAGATTGAAGCTTTGAAGTCGAAATTAGAATCTTTAGAAAAAAACGTGGAAACCAAAGCAGTTGTACCACCAACTAATGCATCGGCTGAAACAGAAACAGGAAAATCTTCAGGTGATGATGATCATGGAAAAGTTATTGCCAACAATGCTGAGTTAGAATCATTGAAAATGAAAGTAGTAGCGCTCGAAGAATTAGTAAGCTCTGAGAAAGAAAAAAATACTGTTATAGTAAAAGAGGCAGAAGAGAAAATTAAGTCAATCAAAAGCGAAGCATCATCTAAAATGAAGGAAGTAGTTCAAAAAAAAACACAGAAAGTTATGGGACACGTTTATAAGCAAATATCAAATGAGTTTAAGGAGAGCAAAGGTGTTCATGGTGATGTTATTTTGCAAAAAGTGAAAGATATTATTAAAGCCACAACAATGAAGTTATTTTCATAGTATGGGAGTATACGGAGTATATACAATATACAGTATAATAAAAAATACAAGGCACAAATACGAAAATAACACCACAATCCTTAATTAGGTCTTGTCGTTTTTTTCAAAATATTATTTTATTATATTTTAAAAGCATATATTTTTTACGACATAATAAATTTCGTGTAAAAACTTTTTATAAATAACCTTAACCTTACGCCAAGGACAAACACTTGGGCCATCGCCAACCAAGTAAAAACGTTACTCACAAGTTAAAATGACGTTTTATAATAAAAACGATATTAAATGTCAAAATTACGTACCAAGCACCATGGTATAATTTACAAATTATAGTGATTTTAGTGTCTTCTTCAGGATCTCCTCAACGACCTTTACATTTAAAGAATTGCCACATAATGATAACTTCTCTCTGGTTGATAGTTCATTTGGAAAAGAGAAATCCTCAGGAAAATATAATAATCTTAAACATTCCCTTGGTGTCAAATATCGCAATCGCATACCAGTTCGCCATACAAGAAAATAATCACGTCTACGGGCATTGCAGTTATTTATGTTGCTATTATTACTACTATTATTAGTACAATTCATATGGGCAAGATCTTGTTTTACATTCAATTTTAATTCATATTTTAATGAATTTGTCATGTCATGTTTGAATGAATTCATATTTGTATCATCGTTACAAAGATTTTCGTCAATTTTATATAGCAGAAGTGGACCGTAACCTCTTGGAAATTTCCCATATCCTTTTGACAAACACGCACTTGTATTGTCTGTTACCAATGAAATATCATATCGTACATGATTTTGAATTGCTTTTAACATTACTTCCTGCGGTATTTCATCAAATGTAATGTCAGAATTGTTCTCAAGATATTGCGAAAGTTTTGTTTTCAGTACTTTATTAAATGTTACAGATTGTTTTTGAGTTGTATCATTGCACTCATCGTTTGAATTTTTCCTACAAGAATTTATGTATTGCTTTGTACCACCATTTTTATTATCAAAATGAAAATTATTATTATTATTATTATTATTATCACAAGATGAATAAACTCCATAATATCGGGGACGTTGATTAGGTATGCCAAAATCTTCCTGCGAATCTAATATATATTCATTGATTGATTGATATCCTAGTTTTTCAACTAATATTTTTAATATTCTAGCCCTTGTCCTAGAGTTTTCAAAACCAACGACATTTTCTATAAATATTACGTCCGGTTTTCTATGCTTTATATTTTTACTGCTACAAATTTTTGATAATAAATTTTCAATTAAGTGAATAAAACCTTTCGTACGTGTGTCATTATCATCCACATTATTATCTACACTTCTCCTACTTCTTGTAAATGGTTGACATGGTGGTGAAAGCAGCCAAAAAAAAAGAGACTCATGGACGGCACCCTCAAGCGTTAAATCATCTAATTTCAACGAATCTATAGTTTTCTTAACAATTGTCGTTGAAGGAAAGTTTTTTTGATAAACTTTTGTACACTTAGGGTTTATTTCAAATGCTTTCAAAACGTGCCCATTACAACTTTGTTTCAAGGCTGTATGAAAACCTCCAATTCCACTAAAAAACTCATAAGCAATTATTTGCTTGGTTGGGACTATATTTGTTGATGAAAACTGTGCCATGATACCAAAGTTATTCTCCTATTGATTTTTGTCATTCTATTTGTTGTAGACCTGATCGACACCTGACAAAAATTGATTTTTTGTTATTATTTGTTAGTACTGAAGTATAGTGGTGCATCATGGTAGTATATGTTTGGCTTGTTTCATAGTATAAGCGTAGTGCTATTTCGATATGGCTCATATAGAGTGGTTATAAACCACCTTTTTATGTTCACAGCACACTACTACCACCATTGATAATACTACTTAGTAGACTATAAAATAATAGCTAATAATAATAATTAATATAAATAAAAATCGACAATTTAAAGGAAGGGTCCTTGCTGATATAACTAAGATATCCCTTAAAAATCGATGATTTAGAGTCTTGATGGGAACATGAAGTACCTTAACAAGCTAGTATTTACGGTGGAATGGGAACAGGGGATTCGTATGTAAGGTAAAGGATTATATAAAAATAAAAAAAAAATAAAAAAAAAAAAAAATTTATTAATACGTTCTGAAGTTAACAACAGGAAATTTTTCGGGGGCAAATGTAAAGATAATATATGTTTAAACATCTATATAAATATATATTATTTTTTAATCGATTAATTATGAAAATGTTCTTGTCAATTAATTGACCTCCGATTTCAACAATAACTTCATCAATCAAAGCACTAAGTTTTACAAAAAAAGCTTGGGAATTTGCCTCCTAAACTTCCCCATGTTCCTCCATTGTATCCTTCAAATGTCAATGTGTTTGTATTATAACGGATAGAACCTTTCGCAGCTGCTTTTAATGCTGCATCGGTTTCACTTGATGATACATTTCTTTGAGCAGTTGTTCCTACTGGAACTCTAAGATTTTTAATTTTTATAAAAAAAAATTCAATACAATAGACTCAGATTTTTACAGCTTTTTTTTTTCATCAAAAAATTTGCAACGAAACAGCTGTTTTATTTTTTTACATCAAAAAAAAGTGCAATAAAACTGCTGTTTTTGGAAGTACTTCAAAGACAGCATCATTTTTTTGGTCCATAACTGGAACGTCATTAATATAGAAATAACATTAACAATGGATACAAATTACTACTAAGCAAAAAGAAGAAACCCTACTTTTGGAAAAA
>JACKZZ010023440.1_pt1 | contig 11673 bp, 12 predicted proteins | sample 8027871 | NCBI WGS metagenome assembly JACKZZ01 (sample SAMN15724774, study PRJNA655200) | protist metagenome | isolation source: fluorescence activated cell sorting (FACS) single amplified genomes of... | place: USA: West Boothbay Harbor, Gulf of Maine | collected 2000-07-19
TGCCGGGCTTATATCACCGCGGGAAATAGCTGCAGCGCTATTTTGGGAAAAAGCTAGATTGTCCCCTGATTTGTCCCTCGCTCCTCACATAATTATTGTATCACGGGTCCGTCGGCTCAAGGGAGGGGAAGTGCTCAAGGCAGGGGAATGTGTTCAGTAGCTTAGTAGCATAGGAGTCAGTGCAGTAAGCACGATGCGAGACGCACGCAACATGTAGATAGCAATGCAACGACAGAAACGAAGTGAACAAACCCATGAATTTGTATTGAGCAGTCAGCAAGATTGGCATGAGATTTCGGCAAAGCACGGCGGCGGATGTAGAAAGACCAAGATATAGTAACAAAATGACGGCTGGGCACGTGAAGTTTTTCAATCAAGCGAAGGGTTTCGGATTCGTGGTGCCAGATGGAGCAAAACCAGGCGGCTCGGGAATTTTTGTGCATGCGCGGAGTGTGAGAACAGGAGTTGCAGGACTTTATGCCGGGCGGAAGGTCGAATTTGTGACAAAGCAGAATAGCAGAGGAGAATACGCAGATGAAGTGCGAGAAGGAGAAGCGCCGCAGATGAAACACGGGAGGGTGATCAAGATGACGAAGGAATACGGCTTCATACAAACGAGTGATGAAATTTACAACGGCGACAATCTGTTTTTCCATATTAGTGCAGTGAGAGCAGTCGTCGCGGAGGCGGACAGCGTTGACTACGTCGGTGGACGCAGCGCGGCGAGCGGTCCGAATAGTGATAGACCATGTGCAGTATTGGTTCGCGCAGCGGCACAGCAGAAACTGGGAACGAAGCAAGAAGGGGGAAGTGAAGCAAAGAGCCAACAGTGGGGAGTTGAAAACGCAACCAACTTGGCCAATGCAGGAGGGGTTGCGTCAGCCGAGGGAGCAAGAAGTGCCGGAATGGTGGGATTGGCGACATCGATGCATCAGCAGAAGACTTTGGCGGAAGAGCAGAGCGCGAAGATCGAAGCACTGACTAGGAAGATAAACGCAATGCAAGCAGTGATAAACGCGATCAGAGGAGAGGCGAAAGAAGTGAAGAAGGAGTTGAGCGCAATGGAAACGAAAGAAGATGATAGATGGTCCTACATCGATCTAGTGATTGAACAGCTTGCAGAGCCTGGCACCATGCGAATGGCCGGGTTAGCAGAACTCAACTGAAGGACGTGATGGGTGTCCAAAGCGCCAGTCAGATGACAACGCGGAAGATCCTGACGAAGCCGAGGAAGAAAGAGAGCCTCACAGAAGAAGACCGGAATGAGTTCAAAAGCGCATGGATGCGAGCAAAAGCCGAAGGCAACGAAGAGTTATTGCGCGCAGCAACCATGAGCTGGGACGAAGTCTCGACAGCTCCAGGGAGCGCAATAAGCACCTCGAGCGAATAGAAAGCGTAATGAACTGCAGAAGAAATAGCGTGAACAAAGAAAATGAACTGCAGAAGTAGACATATGCGCAGTCGCACATGAGCCGCGTTGTAATGGTGGTGACACTATAAATATATCGGATTTGCCTATTGTTGAGGGCGCGTTTTAGTCGCTCGCCAACCAGCTTGCTGGCTGACCAGCGAGTGAAACACGCCCCAAACAATTTTTTCCCATAATATATTTATAGACCCTAAACTTGGCTGCGCGCCAAGTCGAATAGCAATATATATGTATTAAGTAAGTAGGTAATACATATAAGATACCTCCACGGAGGTCCTACATACATACATATACACCCCCGGGGTTGGTGGAGCGAGGGACAAATAATGACCTTATACCATTGCTGTATCCAGGTACCCCCGGGGTTGGTGGAGCTGGGAGGATCAGGACACCTGGTTTCCAGGCGCCTACAATGCAGAAATCGCGACCGTCCAGCCTGGCCGCAAAGCCAAGTTCTTGCCTGGGTCGTATTACCTTACTGCCGCTTCAGACTCCTGTGTCCAAAGTCAATATCCAATCAAACCGGCTACTACCACGAGCGCTTTCGGCAGCTTGCCGAAGGCGCAATTTGTAGTGCCCGGTTTGTTTGGCTATTCACCTGGCGCAGTTCTTCCTGGGTGTATGACAAAGTCTTTTATGCACCTCCCGGGTGCGCGGGCTCTCTTTTCCTACCTCGGTTGCATAGGGCGGCTTTTGAGACAAGCGTGGTTACTCGTGCCACGCTTGGGTGGACCAGGGAATGGGGGGAGCCAGTCCAGGTGAGAAGGACTGGACTGGCTCCCCCCATTCCCTGGTCCACCCACGCGTGGCTTGAAGATGGCATCCAGCCAGTTCCGCTGTGGTTTGAAGGCCATCTTGAGCTAATCCTGTAGGCTCACATCGTGAGACTGCAGCCCAAGGCTTACACCATGGGATTGCAGCCCTCGACAGGAGCTCGGCCCCCGACAGGAGCACCTGCCATCGGGGGCCGAGCTCCTGTCGAGGTGTTGGATGAAGCAGGCATGATCGAGCCCTATGTTTCAGGATTAGGGGGGTTGGGGCGGCAATACAACATATACAGAGTATAATATGGTGCCCGACGGGAAGGTAGGCAAGCCAACATATACAGACTATATATGTTGGCTTGCCTCCCTTTCCCTCGGGCACTCTGAGAAGTGCTACACCCGTTCCCCACGCCCGGAGTCCATAATATCGCACTGAGCTCGGGTCTTATTCTGTCTGGGTCGGCGGCTACTTGCTTCTGCAACTAGTCTCTAGCAGCCTCTCTGAACCACCTGGGTGGCCCCTTTTCGGAATGCACGGGTAGTCAAGTGGCGTAGCGTTGCTTCAGATCCGACCATCTCTCCTTCGTTTTTCTCTCAGGAAGGACTCACGACAAACTTCTTCTTCGCCATGCATATAGATCCCTCTAGAACACCCGAGATAGCATGAAGTGCCACTGTCGGGTGTAGTGCGCGTTTTCTCAATTCATTTTTGGAGGTAGCATAATTACGTTCATGTTCTGCTTTTACCTTTTCTTCCAGCACTTGAAGCAGGGCGCTCTCACATCAACGGCTCGAAGCAGATATGCGTGTCTCTTTCAACACTGGAAGCAGGTCGCTCTCACATCAACGGCTCGAAGCAGATATGCGTGGATCTTCCAACACTGGACGCAGGTCGCTCTCACATCAACGGCTCAAAGCAGCTATGCGTGGCTCGTCCAACACTGGAAGCAGGTCGCTCTCACATCAACGGCTCGAAGCAGATATGCGTGGCAAGACCGCCACAACAGTTGGAAGCAGGTACGCCGTGACAAGAGCGCATTATGATCGAAACTGCCACAACGGGTCGAATCAGATACCCCGTAGCAAGGCAAGCACCGCCGGGTGGAAACAGGTACGCTCGGCAAGACCGCATCACGATCGAGAGCGCCGAGGGTATTGCGTATGGCACCGTCCTGTTCCACGCGGCGAACGAGCTGGGAAACCCGTCTCGGGTGCAAACAGGTACGCTCGGCAAGACCGCATCATGATCGAGAGCGCCGAGGGTATTGCGTATGGCACCTTCCTGTTCCACGCGGCGAACGAGCTAGGAAACCCGTCTCGATTGGACACGTTCAGTATGGATCTGATGGTCAACTATTTCAATTGGATATTCTTCCCGAATTCCTACCCTGCCTTCATTGACCATGTCGAGAAGGTCCGCCCAACGGGCGAACTGAAAAAATCCGGCATGTACATGGTTGGCACGAACCAGCGCCACAACTGGGAAGCGTACCCGGAGTTCAATATCAATGACGGCATAGGAGACAAAATCAAGGTGGACTTCGCGTATGCTAGTCGGATCCTCCTGAGCAACTTTGGCCACTTTTGCGATCCTGCCGTAGATTTCGGCCGGTGGCTCACTTACACGAGTATCTCACTGGCGCTTTCAATCTGCTACATTATCAGGAGTCAGGAAAATGTACAGAAACGTTGGTGCGCGGCTCCGGTTTTCTATCATCTCACTATCGTTTGCGCGTTGCTGCATTTCACCGCCAGTTGTTCAGAGAGGGATAGGTTGTGTAAGTAGTAGGTAGGAGGGTCAGGTCGCCAGCGGGCGCTCCTTCCTCAGGGGGGTCAGGTCGCCAGTCACGGATCTCTAGGGAGTGACTCGCGACCTGTGCACACCTGGCATAGTGCGAGGAGGTAGCTAGACCCTCTTGGTGCTCTATGACGTCTGCCGGGCCCCCACCCTACCCAGCCGGTCGCAATATCATTACCGATGCTAAGTAAGTTAGTCGAATGGCATCACGCTGCATCGGACTACTATCACTGGTCGCCGTGAGAATAGGAATGGTGACCGACCTTGCTGACAGCAAGGTCGGTCACCATTCCTATTCTCATGGCGACCAACAGTCCTACTAGCACAACAAATTTTGTTGTGCTAGTAGGACTGTTGGTCGCAATGAGAATAGGAATGGTGACCTTTTGTTACAAAAGGTGGTGACCTTTTGTTACAAAAGGATGCGAGCCGGGACTCGTGTCTCTCAGCTCACCAGGAAACGAGACTAGCATCTCTTAAGTCAGACGGGAGTTGTGTCTCTCGCCACAACACTCGGGAGTCGTCTCTCTCACACGGAGCGGAGCCTCATCCACACACAACAATCGGGTATTACCCGATTCATTGTTGTGTGTGGATGAGGCTCCGCTCCGTGTGAGAGACACGGCTCCCTGTTAGACAGGGAACAGAGCTCTCCCGAGGAAAGATTAGCGACCCTCCCCATGTGAGTTACACCAACTTCTTTTATAGCTTGTCTGAGAAGTTTTAAGATTGCGTAACAACATGAGTCTAGAGAGGCAAGTATTGAGCAATGAGCAGGTATTGAACAAAGTTTTCAAGCCGCTCCTCGGCAACGGGCCCCTGAGCGACCACGTCCTCCGGCTCCTGAAGCTGGAGGAAGACGCATCGTTCTCGGAAAAGATGTTCGTGCCGAATCAGCAGATAGCAATGACCAGGTATGAACAAAGTTTTCAACCCGCTCCTCGGCAACGGGCCCCTGAGCGACCACGTCCTCCGGCTCCTGAAGCTGGAGGAAGACGCATCGTTCTCGGAAAAGATGTTCGTGCCGAATCAGCAGATAGCAATGACCAGGTATGAACAAAGTTTTCAACCCGCTCCTCGGCAACGGGCCCCTGAGCGACCACGTCCTCCGGCTCCTGAAGCTGGAGGAAGACGCATCGTTCTCGGAAAAGATGTTCGTGCCGAATCAGCAGATATGCGATGATACTTTGGTTGCCGTGAAGCTCCTCGTGGCTGGCTTGCTGAACCAAGAGGAAATGATTCCGCTTTCGGACGTGGAGGAGTGGTGGTCGGACACGCGCATGCAGGCTCTGCAGACGGCGAATCGAAAGGGAGTTATGGTCCCAAACAAGAAAGTCCTACACGATCTTCTCGAGTCCGCTGGCCTGAACGGTACACAAAACCTCAACCTAGAGTTGAAATGACAGTGCTACTTGGAGATGATAGTGTCCGAGTAGCATATTCGTAAGCACTATTACGGGAGTAGCATATTCGCGAGTATCCGAATTTACTTAAGTACTACTTTGGATCCTTACGAGTGTGCCACTCGGACAGTATCATTTCCAAATGCGATTTGCATTCGCAAGTGCCCCAACGACGTGCCTTCAGCAATGATCAAGGTCCGCACAGGCGTTGAAAAGTCTCGAGAGCCGAATCGCTGACGTTTTGCAAAGCATTTATGAGCACTTTTGAAAAAAAAGATACTAGTCGGTTGAGCAACTGAGAGCATTTTGAAGCGAGATATCGCGTAACCTTGGGTAATATCGGTAACAAAGACTCAGGTCCCCTGGCGTGGATCATCAAGCAGGGCCTCAAGCTGATGGGCGACGACTTTACCCAGGACGTATTATCGCCTATTATCGATGGCGTTGACCTGGGGAAATATGAGTGGGGCCACAATCACATGCTCGATAACCGCCCCATGTGCCCCAGCTGGTCCTACCATATGAAGCCGGAAAAGTACGGGCAGTTCCCTGCGGGAGAGTACCATTACTTACATGCTCGATAACCGCCCCATGTGCCCCAGCTGGTCCTACCATACGGATCCGGAAAAGTATGGGCATTTCCCTGCGGGAGAGTACCATTACTTACACGCTCGATAAACGTTCCATGTGCCCGCGTTGGTACTACCATCTGTGCCCGCGTTTGGTACTACCATCTGTGCCCGCGTTGGTACTACCATCTGTGCCCGCGTTTGGGTAAACCCAAATCTGCGCACGCGTTGGTACTACTATATGGAGCAGAACAAGTATACTTTGTAATGGGCAGTTCCATGTGGAGAGTTTCCTCAGTTTATTACTTAACAGTAAATTCCCAGAGTGACCGCACGCGTGCGGTCGTGCGGCCGCGCGGTCAGACCCTGGCTACATCCGCCTATCACTCTATGGTGACCGCACAATAGGTCCGTAACCCAGACAACCGCTCGAAGGAAGAGGCTTCAGAATACGGATTAGAAGACTGTCCTTCTGTCTCAGACGGCCTAAGCCGGTCGGACAGACGGCTTGCGGTGATCGTGCGGTGTCGCCAAATCGTGCGGCCGCCTGTACGGCACGGCGTGCGGTCAGAATATGGCCGATGATCAAACTTAAGTTTTACCTACACGAGAGGCACGGAGCCGAATTCTCATGGCAAACGCACTTAAATTTCGTTTCGTCGCGGGCTCGTTCGTTCAGTTTCTTTTCGGGTCCCAGTGTCCTCAGGCTCTTGAAAAGCTAACTACCTCTGTGCATGGCATTCATACTTAGGGGTGGCATTTTCATGCCTAGCAACGGCTCTCTAGAAATCTGGGAATCTGAAAGTCCGCCTTGACCGCCGTCGCACTCTTGTGGGGAAAGATGACGATACCACCACTGCACAAGGACGATGCCACCACTGCCTCATGACGTGCGACGCAGAAGGGCGACGCTGGAACCCCAAGTTCCCGTGCGCAGCCTCCCGCAGAACGGGGTGCGAAACAGCGGAAGACGGGCTAGCCCCTGCGCCTAGCTCGGCCCATGCCGGCGCGATGGTTGAGCCCCGCTGCTTCGCCACCGCCTTGCACGGCCGTGTCGCACTTTGACGCCGGCCTTACGGTCCCAGTGGGCCTCCCTGGCCGGCCACCCTGCTAGTCTCGGTGCGCCGATTGCTCCGACTTCTCGGCAGCTTGTCCGCCTATTTTCGACTCAGTAGAGTCCGCGCCTATTTTCGGCTCAGCTTGTCCGCGCCTATTTTCGAGTTTCCGCGCGCCGCCTCCCGCAGAAAACGCGCGCATCGGCGAACGACGGCCCAGCGACGCGCAGGCGCTAGCCCGTCGTCCGCCAATGCGAAGTAGCAGGCTGTGGTGGAAGCAGCAGGACCCAACCACGGACGCGATGTGCTCGCGGCCGTGCGAGGCGGTGGTGGAAGCAGGCCTCCGGTCCCAGTGGAAGGCGACCGCTGGCCTTACGGTCCCGGTGGGTCTCTTTGGCCTCCCATAATGCGCCGAGCAAGTACGGGAAGTTTCCTCCGCTGGGGCACCCCCATACGTCGGCACCCTCATAGTACGGGAAGTTTCCTCCGCCGGGGCACCCTCAGTACCTTCATCTTGATCCAATCAAGATGAGGGTACTGGTATTCCGACGTATGTGGTTGCCCCGGCGAGGGAAACTTCCGTGCCACAAACGACAGTGGCAAAGTGCTGTATTCATTCATGTGTCGCACTAAAACCCATGGAAGCCATGTCCTCTGCCTTCTCAGTGCCTTTACTGATACCTCAACCGGCTTTCAAAAAATACAGGTACAGCTCCAACACCCACGCTCGCTGGCACCTCCTCGCAAGCGAATTCTTGTCCCGACTGTACAAAATCACAAAGACCGTAGAGGATAAAAACTGGGAGAAAGTTAAATGCGAGAAGTGGCAGGCGAAAGGTCAGCCTGGCGAAGGCAAGGCCTGTGCCAACTTTACTATTACTGCCTCTTTCCCCACTTAGCCCGGTGCCCACCCTCTGGTGGCCCGTCTACTCCCTGGCACTACGCCTAACCTTCGCCTTTGGCTGTGCTATTTTCGTGCGATCGTTGTCCAGTTGTTATATTATAAGTATGCAGGTAGTACTTATAATTGAAGAGATTGCTTGGATATGTTGGTCTGACGCTTCCGCGAAGCGCAAGAGACGACAACTAGATATTATCGCTCTTCTGGTGTGTTGTTCTGAAGGGTGTGTAGGCTTGCAGGTAGTGTAGATTGTAGATATTGCTATGGGCGAGTAGCCGGCCTGCCCAGGAGTTGGAGGAGGGTGGCCGTAGTTACTGTTGTCGCTGTAGTTGTCGAGCCTAAGGTATGCGACCGCAAATCCGCAGGTTGTGGGTCCAGGATCCTCGCAACAGAAACGCCGAAGAACACCAGACTGCCCACGAGTGTACAGGTATGCGAAAGCAAATCCCCGGGTTGTGGGTCCAGGATCCTCGCAACAGAAACGCCGAAGAACACCAGAATGCCCACGAGTGTACAGGTATGCGAAAGCAAATCCCCGGGTTGTGGGTCCAGGATCCTCGCAACAGAAACGCCGAAGAACACCAGAATGCCCACGAGTGTACAGGTATGCGAAAGCAAATCCCCGGGTTGTGGGTCCAGGATCCTCGCAACAGAAACGCCGAAGAACACCAGAATGCCCACGAGTGTACAGGTATGCGAAAGCAAATCCCCGGGTTGTGGGTCCAGGATCCTCGCAACAGAAACGCCGAAGAACACCAGAATGCCCACGAGTACACAAACTGGATCAAAAATCACCCGCACAAGGACGATTGGAAGTCAATGGAGGAGTCCTGCGGGCCCCACGCGTCTAAATACTGGGACCCTGACTGCACTTGGTGGTTTGGATGCTGGAAACCGAAGGTCGAATGGAAGTGCGAACTGAAAGACATTCCCTTTTATCGCATGGGTCGCATGGGCAAGTACCCCAAATCTTTACTGTATGAGAGGAGTATGCAACCTAACGCACGTTGAAAAAGTAGCACACGTAGTAGACCAAATCGCACGCGCCATGCACGCACAATGAAAAGAGCCAAAAATGCGAAAACCTCGCAAATCGCTCCTAGTGTGCTCCGAAGTGCGAACTGAACCCCCATACCCATCGACCTGGGCGCGCATGGTCCAGTACGCCCACACTCATAACACACCCCCATGCTCCCCCAGGTGCACAGTTCCTGTCGACTCTTCCTTGCACTGCCGGGCAGTACCCTGCGCGGAGCTGGGCCAGAAGCCTTGAAGCCCTCCCTAGACTGGGTAGTCGTTTTTGAGCTGTACGCAGCGTTGAACCCATGTGCTCCCCTTTTTCGATTTTTTTTCGAAGACCCAAAATTCCTACAGGCGACCTTAAGATTATGTTCGGTCCGCTGTTTGACAATTTCACTCAGGTATCTTATCGCACTACCCCGCGCCCCGCAACACAATGTTCTGAAGGGGCCCTGCGCGCAGCAAAATTCTGTCCGGTTGCTGTTGGCCTTTGTGTTTGGGCTTTTTATAACATTCTGTTCCGTGGTGTGGCGCGCCGCCGCAGCGACAGGAAGCGCGCCAGGAAAAGCCGGGCAAAATTGCTAAAGCAATCTGCAGGTACGCAAAGCGGCACATGCTCCTGAACTCTAGGATCCCTCTCGTAGGGATGACTCCGAAAGACGCGATACTTGGTGTCCTGAATGCAATCTCCGACAAGATCGCCGAGGCTACCGCTGCAAAGGGAGCCGATAAGGAGGCCGAAAGAGAGGCAGACAGATAATTCAAAAACGTCTACCAGCTTAGGAGGTAGATCGTCTTTGACCATCCGACGATCCCATTGGTCGACGATCCCATTGGTAGACTTCCTATCGCAGGAGTCGCCAAGTTCGCCTATCACGCTCCCTCCCCACCGCCAAAGATGTTGTGTCTATGCTTTCCCATAAGCAAGTACGCGCGTCGTCATTGCTTTGTGTGGCGGTAATCCCAACGGCTCGCCAGCAGAATGCAGAACAGTCGTTTTGTATTTCGTTGCAGAGCCCATTAATTTCATTTTCTGCGAACCAGGCAGGTGTAGAGCACTCGATTCAGAATCGAGTGCTCTACCCCTGCCGAGCGCGCATGCGACTTATCGCCGTTTGCTTCACGGAGCGATGTCTTATCACCAGATAAATCTTGTTTTTTTTTTCGGATGTCATAGGCTGCCTACTCACCTACACCTTGGGGAATCTTAGCGCGAGCGCTTGCGTACCAGCAAGTTGGTACGCAAGGGGTTAAGACACTCGCGCTAAGGTCCTCCAAGGCTGCAAATAAGAATAGTACAAGAACTGAATTGGGTGCTGGCTGGTAGGAAGAATTCCTGTATACTAATAGCGTATAGGAACTCTTCCCACCAACCGGCACCGAATTCATTTGCAACCAGTAGCGTGGTCGTCGTTTTCGTCGTGCGTGTTGCAGCACGACATCGTCGTGCTCACGCTCGCTGGCGTAGTACAGTAAGCGAAGCAATCTGCCTCACAATGCGTACTTTTTCTTCCAGTGTAAAAAGCCCTTAACTAGCCGCCGGCACACACACAACGCAGATACGGAGCTTCCCCCAGCGCCGGCCTCAGAGGTGCGTCCCGACAAGAGCATTAGTTCACTCGACAGCCCAGAGATGCAATCGCCAATCTTCCTGACCTCAACGGTAGCGGTATGTGCTGACATGACTCGAGCGTCAGATGAGGGGCGCCTCTGAGGCAGGCACATACATATTACATACATACACCGCCGAGCGCGCTCATACATACACACTCGGTGCATAAGGGGGAAGACTCAGATGTGACTCTAGTCTTCAAATTACCTAACGCGCGCAAAAGGATGTGGCTCAGTGATCAGTACTGTCAGTGCTGCAGCCTGTTTCAGTGCTGTCAGTACCCGACCAAATCTGAAAAGCCCGGGCGTTGATGGCTTGCTTAGGTGAAATGCCTCCCACCCGAAACTTCAGAGGAGTTTGGTCCAAGATGGTGTGAGGGTACTCGCATTATTACTCGCCGAGATTCTCGCTGTATTACTCGTTGCAGTCGACGTAGTCTGCAATTCTTTAAGTTCTTTGTAAACGCATTTTTGACTTGTTACACATTTCTGAATCTGAATATTCTTATCGCATTACCACCGGCTTTCAGCGGGTGTCAGCGCTTTGGTCCTGTGGCAACTCTTACAACTTCTCGCAGTGCCCCGAAGTCAAAAGCGAGCAAGGCGTACAAGTACGCGCTTTACTCACTTTGGGTCACGGAGCACTGAGTAATGGCTGATTAGTACTATAATGTCTAGACTATAATTTGAGAAAAAGCGTTGCCTGCTGTGCTTCCGGACACGACGGGTAGCATTTAAAAATGTTACTCGCTATGTCCTCAATATAATTCTAAACTTATCTTCTGCTTCAGGGCTGCATTTTCTGGAAGATGCAGTCTTATGTAGCGCCGTAGCTGAAGGTTTCCCTTCCCATATGTAGTGCAGTAGCCGAAAGCGGGTTGCGACATCCCGCAAGCCGTTTTCGCTGATGGAGGGAGACTCCATCTCTCCAAAGAGGCTGGATATTTCAAATTTCCAGGTCGTTTTGCGAGATGGAGATTCAACTTCATGTACTGTGGTGAAACAAGGCCACCAAAATAGTATTCAGTATTCACTCTTCTTAAGAGGCATGAGGAGACCCCGAGTCCCCCATGCACAAATAGAAAGAGTTACTAACTAATATAAATGTACGTCGTGGTTACTA
>JACKZZ010001216.1_pt1 | contig 11672 bp, 24 predicted proteins | sample 8027871 | NCBI WGS metagenome assembly JACKZZ01 (sample SAMN15724774, study PRJNA655200) | protist metagenome | isolation source: fluorescence activated cell sorting (FACS) single amplified genomes of... | place: USA: West Boothbay Harbor, Gulf of Maine | collected 2000-07-19
ATTTAAGAAATTTAAACTATAATGGAAAAAGCTAGAAAAGAATGTACTAACTGTGATACAACTTATCATATTACGTGGGATATTAATGAACAAGATTTAGAACCTATGTCATGTCCGTTTTGTGGTTGGGAAGTTGAACATGAACCAAGTGATACCATTGAGGAGATACCTAATGACGCAGACGGTAGAGACAGCGAAGACAATAATTGGGATTGATTACAGTTTAACTTCTCCGGCAATTAGTATTGATAATGGAGCATTGATGTTCTTTTACCTCACAGGTAAAAAGAAATGGTCAATGACTATGAATGATATGATTGTTGGTGAGGCACATAAAGAATATAAGACTGACATAGAACGATTTAAAAATATATCAGACTTTGCAATCAATCTAATTACAGCAACTCAAAATCCTTATGTTTACATAGAAGGTTATTCCTTTGGTTCAAAAGGACGTGGTGTATTTCAAATTGCCGAGAATTGTGGCATTTTAAAGTACAGATTAGAAGAACTAAATATACCATATAAGACGATAGTACCAAGTGTTGTAAAGAAATTTGCAACAGGAAAAGGTAATGCTGATAAAGATAAGATGTATGAGGCATTTGTCAAAGATTTAAAAATTGACTTGAAGAAGATATTTGATACAGAAAAAGTTGGTAATCCAATTTCAGATATTGTTGATAGTTATTACATAGCGAAATGTGGAGAAGATAATGAATTTAATTAAAGGGTGGCATTTACCAGATTGGGACACCCACTATAAAGGAATGTTGAAAGAGATAAATGGTAAATGGGAATATCAATACGACACAAGAGATTTCAGTTTAAGTCACTGTAACAATTTTGACGCTGACGCAATTGACGTTGGGGGTAATGTAGGTTTTTGGGCAAGAGACTTAGCAAAAAGATTTAGATTTGTTCATGCATTTGAACCACATCCAGACAATCAGTTAGCATTTAAGACTAATATGGTTGAAACAAATTACACCTTATATCCTGTTGCAGTATCAAAAGAAAAGCAAAGTCAAGTAGACTTCTTTTCATCACCAGATGAATGTGGTAACATGTCGCTTAATGAGTGGGGTGTACAAACAGGTAACAGTCTAAGAAAATTAGAAACAACTCAACTTAAAACCACAAAGGTAGATGTAGTCACTATTGATGAATACAACTTTGACCGTGTAGGTTTTATGAAAGTAGATGTACAAGGCAATGAAAGAAACGTTGTACTTGGTGCAGAACAAACTTTAAAAAATAATAACATCACATTAGTATTAGAACTACCTATGAATCCTGGTAGAAAAACATATGAAGAAGAAAAGAAAGAACATGATACCATTGTTGACATTTTAAAAGAATGGGGCTATAATAAACTAGGACAATTGCGTAAGGAGGCGGTCTTTAGAAAATGAATATTGGTGTAGTTACAACATTAAATAAAAAATTATATAAAGAATACGGACATAAGTTTTTTGAGACTTATAATTGGCCTTTTGATTTGATTGTTTACAGCGAAGACATGTTAGATATACCAAACATGAAAGGTCTAGTAGTACGTTCATCATTTGATGAGATACCAGAGTTAAAAGAATTCGTTGAACGAAATAAAGATAGACCAGTTTCAGATACACCACAAGGGTATCTACATGACGCAGTTAGATTTAGTTATAAAGTATATGCATATTGCAATGAAATTATTACAAGTGAAGACTATGATGGTTTAATCTGTATTGACGCAGATAGTATCTTTAACAAGAGGATTGACGAAGATTGGATTGAAAAACACATACACAGACAAGAAAGTTTTATGACATATCTTGGTAGAGGCGACCTCTATAGTGAATGTGGTTTCCTATACTTCAACAGAAAACATGAAAATACTTTTGAGTTTGCTGTTCGTATGAAAGAAATGTACAACACAGATACAGTTTATAAACTAAAAGAAAGCCATGATAGTTTCGTATGGGATTATGTACGAAAACAAACAGAAGAGATACATGGTTGTAAAAATTATAGTATTGGCGATGGTAAACCAGGTCACGTACAAGCAAGGTCTATATTAGGACCTGTTTATGACCACATTAAAGGTCCTAAACGTAAGAAATTATTGAGAAGTCCAGAAAGGCAATTCTAATGATAAACATTTTTATTGGTTATGATAGTAAAGAGAAGGCAGCCTTTTCTACACTAGCGTATAGTATTTTAAAGAATAGTACACAACCAATCGCCATTACACCCATTTACTTAGAAAACATTAAAGACGATTTTGTAAGAGAAAGAACAGCATTGTCTAGTACAGAGTTTTCATTTAGTAGATTTATCATACCACATTTAATGAACTACCAAGGTTGGGCATTGTTTATGGATTGTGATATGTTAATGAGAACAGATATTAATGAACTATGGCGACTAAGAAATGACAAATATGCCGTTCAAGTATGTCAACATGATTATATACCTAAGAATAATACCAAGTTTTTAGGTCAACCACAAACGGCTTATCCTAAAAAGAATTGGTCTAGTTTTATGTTAATGAATTGTGCTAAATGTAGTACACTAACGCCAGACTATATTAATAGTGCAAGTGGTTTACAATTACATCAATTTAAATGGTTAGAGAATGAGGATAAGATTGGCACTTTACCATTAGAATGGAATTGGTTAGTTGGTGAATACGAAAAGAATAATGAAGCTAAGAACGTACACTTTACAGAAGGCGGTCCTTGGTTTAAAGATTATAAAGATGTTGATTATGCAGATGAGTGGTTTAACTACTATAAGGAACAACAGGTGTGATAGAAGTATTTTTAACAGGCACAGGTAAAGATAGGTTCTTAATGAATCTTGCTAGTGATGGTAGAGGCATTGAACATAGACCTGATTTAGGCAGAAACCAAAAGATTGGTCAATACGAAAACGCACATTGGCACACTTTTAATATTAGAGATTGGACAAAGAATCCAGTTGCAGTTATTGGTACTCTTAGAGGTACACACAGAATTATACAAGAAGCACAAAAGAGAAAACATACTTTCTATTACTTAGACCATGCATATTTTCATGCTACAAGAGATTATCTGCCAGGTCCTAATGGTATATTGTATAGAATGATACGAAGTCAGTTACAACTTAATTACCTTTTAGAATTAGAAGATATAGATAGAAAGAGAATTGAGAAGTATGGTGAGCCTAAGAAACCCAAACCATTTTTAAAACAAGGTGGTGAAATATTAATAATTCCACCAACGAAACCAATTGCTAATGTCTATGGTATTACAGTTGACGGTTGGTTGGAGAAGACACAGAGAGACATTAGAGCATTTAGTGATAGAACGATAAGAATTAGATATAAAGACGCATTAACTCCTCTATCAGAATCTTTAAAAAGTGCATGGTGTGTTGTAGCATATCAATCAACAGTTGCTGTTGAATCAATATTAGCTGGTGTGCCTTGCATAGTAGACCCTATATCACAATCGGCACCAGTTTCAAGTACAACAATTGCAGACATAGAAAAACCTTATTACCCAACAGAAGACAAGATTATGGAATGGCAATACAGTCTACTTGCTTGTCAGTTTACAGATAAAGAATTTAAAAATGGTGTGGCCTTAGAAGCCGCTGAGAGGTTGCAGAGTGATAATTGGATTTAAAGGTTCTTTTAGAGTAGGTGAAATAGAAGAAACAAATAGTAGCTCCTATGAATTTCCTAAACACAAAGATTTTAAACTATATGATTTTGAAAATCCACTACCACCTACAGCTGACGCTTATGTTACCACAGGTGTCAAAGGTATTTACAAAGACTATAAAGAACAATATGACTATATTAAAAGTACAGGTAAACCACAACTTGTAATAGAGGGTGCAACATTTAGAAGAGGTCTAAAGTTAGGCACACCTAGTTACCAATATAGAGTTAGTACAGGTTGTTACACATGGAATAAAGGATACTTTGCAAACAAAGGTGTAGGTCCTGATAGATGGAATAAAATACAAGAAGAACAAGGCATAGAGATTAAACCTTGGCGAACAAAAGGCGACTATATTCTTATCTGTTTACAAAATCCTAGCGATACAAGTTTAAATGATTTATATACAGATGAATATTTAAATAAACTAACAAGATATACAAAAGGTGAAGGCATACAGTGGAACTATATTAACTATTTGTATAAAGTTATTCAGGACATTTCAAAAGTGACACACGAAGATATTGTCATTAGATTCCATCCTAGATTCTTAGGTAAGTATGGTGATATAAATTCAGCAAAAGGTGGGTTCTTCAATAGATTTAGACAAAAAGGAATGAAGAATAAGATTATATATAGTACAAACTATGATGACTGGTCAGAAACAAATGGCGGCAGTGGGTTTCAAAAAGACTTAGATGGTGCAAGAGCAGTAGTATCCTTTTCAAGTAATGCATTGGTCGAATCAGTGTGTGAGGGAATACCAACAATTGCATTATCAGAAACATCACATGCATTTCCTATGTCATTTAAGAATGTTGATATTTTAAAGAACAAAAATATTAATGTAAATATAAATAGACAACAATGGTTAAATGAATGTGCTTATACACAATGGACTATTGATGAAATTAATTCAGGCGAAGTACATAAAAGGTTATTAAAATGGCAATAATTACACATAAAATAGGATGGGATAAGTGTTTATCTCACCAAATCTGGCCAGCAATTGAAAAGGGTTGGAAAGACGCAGACCATGAAATACATTTCTTTTGGGGTTTAGCAGGTAAGAATATAGAAGAAATTAGAAAGTGTGAAGAAGAGGGTAAAGAATGGTGGTATGTAGATGTTGGTTACTTAACAGATGATATTGTAAGATATCCTGAACCAAAAATAGTAGCTCTTCACAATACATACTTTAGAATTGTTAAAGGTGGGTTACACACTACTAAATTTACAGTTGTTAATGCTGACCGATATAATATGTTAGCAAAGAAACAAAAAGCAAAACGTAATCCTCAAACACCATTTACAGGCAGTATAGAATTTAAAGGTTGGAGAAGTACAAGAGGCGAGTATGTATTACTATGTCCTTCTAGTCCAACAGTTACTTACCATATCAATGGCATTTCACAAGAAGAGTGGATAAAACAAGTCAGCGAAGAGGTTAAGAAACACACAGACTTACCTATAAAAGTAAGAAATAAACCAAGACCTGGTAATCAATGGTGGGGAACTCATATCCATGATGACTTAAACAACGCACATTGCGTAGTCACAAACATGAGTTTAGCCGCTATAGACGCTATACTACATTATACACCAGTGTTCAGTCATCAAAGTAATGTGGCTGCATTAGTAAGTAGTAGAGACTTAAAGTTTATAGAAAAACCATTTAAACCAGGAGCTAAAACAATTAAAGAGTGGTTGTTTATGTTATGTCACAATCAATTTAATTTGGAAGAAATTGAAAATGGTACAGCATATGACACACTACAGGAGCAAATAAGAATATGAAGAAGCCAAGACACTTCCTAGATTTTCTTGTTAGGTTACGTGTATGGTACGCTAATGTCCGAGGACATAAGGGTAAAAGATGGGATTATGAACCATCTAAATGGTACATGGGCCGACACAGAGGAAAATAAAATGAAACAAGATTTAATTATTATTGGTTATGGTCACGTAGGTAAAGCAATTGATAAAACGCTAAACCCTATTCACAGAATTGTGGCAATTGACATTGATGGTTACCAAAAGAACACAATCACTAAGCATGAGGGATATTCTGCTAAGGGAATTATTATTTGTGTGCCTACTCCTGAGGCCGAAGATGGAAGTTGTGATATATCTATAGTAGAGAAAGTATTACAAGAGAGTAACAAATTAAATTTACCTGTTTTAATTAAGTCAACTATCTCTATTGATGGTTATGCAAAACTAGCAGGTAAGTACAGAATTACATATAGTCCAGAGTTTCTAAGACAGAGACATGCTGATGATGACATGAAAAACATCAAAGACATATTTGTAGGTGGTGCAGATGTACCATTTTGGGTAGATGTACTACGAGAGGTCTATCCTATGAGTGTTAATATACATGAATGTTCTGTTCCAGAGATGATATTAACTAAATACATTAGAAATTCATACCTTGCAACAAAGGTTGTATTCTTCAATGAAATCAATACACTATGTAAGAAGTTAGATATTGACTATAATAAAGTGGTTTCAATGGTATCTAAAGATGATAGAGTTGGTTCTAGTCATATGAAAGTACCAGGAGAACACGGTAAAGGATATGGTGGCGCTTGCTTTCCTAAAGATGTCAAAGCATTTTTAAAGACTGCTGAATTAGCTGCAACCAGATTATCAGTATTGAAAACAGCAGATAAAACAAACAGGCAAATACGAGGTGAGTAATGAAAAGAACATACAAGAACCTTTTTTCAGGCAACAAAACCAGATGGTTAGGTTTTGCTCTTGCTGTTGTAAGTGTTTTTATTCTATCAAGTGCTAATATTAGTACACAGTGGGTTGGTTGGTCTTTAAGTGTAGTTGCCTGCGTTATGTGGGTATACTTTGGTTATAAAGATAAGGATTGGCCGAGAATGTGTATGGAGACAATGTATATGATTTTAAGTTTGAGGGCAGTTTTCAACTGGTTAGGTCTATGAATTTTGTATGTGTATATTATGGTAAAAAATATCAAGTTGATTATGTACAACACCTTTACAATATGGTTGAAAGACATAGCTCTGTACCATACAACTTCATTTGTTTCAACAACCACGAAGACTTAGCATTAAAAGTAAAAGGTAATATAGATTATCGTAGATTTCATTACACCGACTTTGATGGTTGGTGGAATAAACTACAACTATTCTCTCCAGAAGCAGGTTTAGTAGGACCCAATCTTTATATGGATTTAGACGTAGTTGTATTAGATTCTATAAATGACCTCTTTACCTTTGGTGATGACCAAACCTTTGGTGTAATCAGAGATTTCAACCCTTCAACAAAACAGTATAACTCTTCTATTATGAAATGGAACAATACCATTGGTACGCCTTGTGTATGGGAACCATATCTGAAAGAACGTGCAAAATGGGATAGGGAACAAGGAGACCAAAATGTAATGTCATTGCTTATGCAAAAACACGGCAGTCGGTGGTTAAGAACTATGCCAGATGAGTGGACTTTTAGTTACAAATGGAACAACAGAGACAATCCACGATTTGCCAAATCTGATTGGACTTTTGAAAAGAACAACGAATCGAAGGTGGCCGTGTTCCACGGTAACCCAAATCCACACGAATCAGACCAGGAATGGGTCAAATCCAACTGGTGTTGACAACTTGTCGCACTAAATAATTCAAAAGCGAGACCTGGTCTCAAAAAATAATTCAAAAAAAGTTAAAATAACGCTTGCTTTCTGTGTGGAAACCTGTATAATGGACACATAATGATTAGAGAATATAACAAAAAGAAACAAGAAGTTTTATCAGAAAGACTTAAAAAAAGAGTTGCCAAGGCGAAAAAAGTATGTTATAGTATAGACAATAACATGATAAATTTATTATTAACAACACTAACAAAGGAAACACACTATGTCAAAAACTAAAAACTACTATTGGGACGAAGCAGAAAAAGCTGTTGATAAAATTATCGACAATCTTAAAAACAAACTGATTACTGAATCAACTGCTATTAAAGAAATCTTAGATGTTGAAGCAGTAGCTCTAGTAGGTATAGATGAATTCAATGTTGAAGAATTTATCGAAAGCGAATTAGCCTAACACTAACAAAGGAAACACTATGACTACACTATCACAAAAAGCACTTTCAGATATTGATAACTATAATCAGTTGAGACAAGACGAGATTGACTTGGTTAACCATATCAAAGAAATCAATGCTAACTCTAAACAAAAGATGATTGACAATCCTTCTTGGCATATTGGTATGATGGTAGAAAATTACCAACATTGGTTAGATATGGATGTAACAAACATCAAACAGTTTGAAAGATACCTAGATGAATCATATTTGTATGAGGCAGTTTCAATTGCTACTACAAAGTCTTATGCAAGAACTGTATTATCAGAATCACATAGTTGGTCAGATGAATACATGAAAACACAAATTAAAGGTTGGGAGACGCAAGCTGACGAAGAGATTGCTTACGAAAAAAAGATAGAAGAAGAGAATTTAGATAACTTTTGGAAGTCTATAGAAAAAAATATCAAACTTGGTGCTCCAGACAAGAAGACTGCCATTGATTGGCACTTAGCTGCTGAAGGACTTGATAAAGAAAGAGACCCAAAATATATCAACTATAGTCTAGGTATCAGTTATGATTCTATAGACTTTAGCGAACATGTGAAACAATTAAATTAACAAAAGGATTATATTATGATAATAAATGTAGGTGATAAAATACAAGACATGAAAGGTAGAGTAGGAACTATAACCAATATTGGTATTGCTACTGAACTGACAGATATAGCGGCTGAGAGTGATAACTCTTTAAATGCTCAAACATATGATACGGCTCTGAATTATACAGGTGCAGTAACATTTGGTTCTAACTGGTGTTACTTTGCACAGATAGATAAAGTATTAGAAAGTGTAGAAAAAGAAGAATCAGCAACTGATTGGATTGATAAGTAATATGAAATACGAAGATTATATAAATGAATTAAAAACTGGCATGTTTGATGTCACTTTTACCAAAGTTAACGGAGAAATTCGTAACATGACCTGTACACTAGAGAAATCTATGTTACCAGAGGTAGTTATAAAAGAACCTGTAACCGAAGAAACTAAAGAAAAGGTCCGTAAGGTTAATACAGAGGCTGTTAAAGTATGGGACTTGGACGCCAAAGGTTGGCGTAGTTTCCGTATCGCAAGTGTAACTAATTTTACTAAAATCTATTCAACAGAAAGAACTACATGATGAAATATAATGAAGATAAAATACTAAAAGAAATTGGTACCTACATTTCAGGTACTTATGGTCAACACTATGCTCAAGTTAAAGAGGGTGTTCAAGTACAAGACTTATTAAGGTCTTGTGGTATAGACAAAGATTTTTGTCAGGCCAATGCAATTAAATATCTTGCAAGGTTTGGTAAGAAAGCAGGTCGCAATAGAGCAGACTTGTTGAAAGCAGTACATTACATTGTGCTATTAATGTCCAGTGAGGACGAAACAAACAAAATTAAAAAGAGTTAAGGAGACTTTAAATGTTAATTCAAGTAGGTGATAAAGTAGAAGTTGCCACTGATTGGGGTAAAGGCAGTGTAGAAGGATACATTACTAATATTCAAATTATAACGAAACCAGACGGTACTAAAAAAACTGGTGGAGTACATACAAAAGAGTATGATACTTCCTTGAATTATAAGGGTATAATTGATTACCAGACTAAGAATGGTAAACTTCAATATGCAAGTTTTAACCAACTAAGGAAAGTAAAAAAATGAATAAAGAACTAGAACTAATTGATAAGTTAGAAACCGTCATTGATAAGTTAGAATCAGGTAGAATTGCAGACGGTGTTGACGACTTAAAATTCATGCGTGATGAAACTCAGAAAGAAGTAGATGAGTTTGAGAAGTGGGCAGAAGAGGAAAGTAAGAAAGATGATTCGCAAACTGACTTATTTGACGACTTATCTTCTAAAATGCAGTAATTTATGACTAGGAAAGTCAATGAATTCAACGTTTTTTATTGGCTTGCCTTTTCTTAAAAAGTATGATACTATTAATGAATAAACACTAACAAAAGGACTATATGACATTTAAATATGACAAAGACAATTTATACAAAGAGTTTGCAGTAGTAAAGAACAAAGATATTGCATTATCTAAAGAAAAAACACAAGACGCAAAAGAAAATGATTACTTCACAAATAGAATTATATGGTGTGATGAACATAATAAATTGCAGAAAGAACATCCGGAGTATTACGACTTGATTGATATTAAATTTGATAAATTATTATCTGCTTATCAGACTACAAATCCTAGAGATACATTCTATAGAATAGGTTTTGGTAAATCATTTGCTGAATATATGGCACAACAAGAACCAATCTCGGTAAACGACTAATATGGCCATTATCTATACAAATCAATCTAGTGGTTACTCACGCAAGAATAGGAAGAAGATGAATAGTCTATCTGCTAATCAACTTGCTGAGTTTAAAGAAGACCACAGAATTCATAACAAACATTACAAATCAAAAGGTTTGCATAGTATGTTGATGACACTAGATGATTATATTAAGTATAGATTTGGTGCATTACCAAAAACAAAATCGACATTTGTACCACTAAAGAGTGTTCCTTATACAAGAGAAACACCAAACTACCCTAGTTTATCAAACAATACAGACTTAGGTGGTGGTACAATTGATGTACAAACGCAGATGGAAAGAATTGCGATATCTAAACAATACACAGTTGTTCCGGCGTATAACAAAGGTCCTTACATGGTAGTCGGTAAAGAAGACCTTAAAACAGCAGGGAGAAAAGTATGAAAAAAAGTTATATAATAATTATGTCAATGATGATTGGCTTTCTATGGTTTGGTAGTCAAGCTATGGCAAATCCAGTTACCACTTGGATTACAACTGAGAAAAACAAGATTGTTGAGTATCAAACTAAAAGTTGGGCTGATAGTAAAGTACAATGGTCTTCAACTAAAGAATCAATAGTAAATCTATTTACAAAGGTAAAAACTAATGTTACACAAGATTAGTGATTTTTGCGACAAGATTGATACTATCAAAAAGATGTCAGATGACCTTAGAGATTTGAAATATAAAAACCCTAAGTCAATCGACAGAGATTTGAAAGTACAAAATCTAATCGACACTATACAAGCAGATTGTTTATTGGTGTCACACGATAAATCAAATTATGGCAAAGAAGAATAAAAAAGAACTGGTAGGATATTACTTTGACGGTAAAACATCTTACAAAATGTATAAAGATGAAAATGGTGAACCATCACAAGAAATCTGGAAAGATAAAAAGGACAATAATTATGGCGACTATTCTGGTATTGACCATGACAGCTTGCCAAACAAACAAAAAGGGAAAAAATGAAAAAAAGTGGAATCCTACGTTTAGTATTCTTAGGACTATTATTACCGGCACTAAGTAATTGTACAAGTATGAATAAGTCTCATGTCGGTGCATTTGCCGGTGGTTCATCAGCTACAGCAGGTTGTACTGCTCTAGGTGTAACTGACCCTTATTTGATTGGTACATGTGCTGTTGTGGGTGCTTTTAAAGGCGCTGACTTATTATACAATTCAGATAAAGATGTACATAACGCAGTATTCGTAGACCACTTAAACACAAGTCCTACATACGGACAATCATATTCAAACTGGTTTAATCAAAAGACAGGTAACAGTGGCAACATTAAAATAGTTAGAACCTATACACAAGGTCCTATTAAATGTAAAGATTACAATTCAACAGTAGATATAACAAATTCTTGGCCCTTGGTTGGTATTGGTGGTGTCAATAGGTCTATGACCTTTGGTACTGCCTGCCAATTACCTGATGGTCAGTGGATAGAGAAGCCATAATGCCAGAAAGTAGATTAAAAATTTATAAAAGAAACAAACTAGAAAGAAAACTAGATGAATACAACCACACAATGGAATTGATAAGAACT
>JACKZZ010008352.1_pt1 | contig 11668 bp, 12 predicted proteins | sample 8027871 | NCBI WGS metagenome assembly JACKZZ01 (sample SAMN15724774, study PRJNA655200) | protist metagenome | isolation source: fluorescence activated cell sorting (FACS) single amplified genomes of... | place: USA: West Boothbay Harbor, Gulf of Maine | collected 2000-07-19
CACTTTTACCGGCCCGCCGCGGCGGGCGCCGGCGCGCGGGCGGGAAGCAAATTCTTCGTTCCCCTGGGCGGCCCCAAGCTTCTCACAGCAAAGGCAATCAAGGCCGCAGACACGACAAGCGCAAGGAGGCGGGGCGTGGCCGCGGCAGTCCGGTACTTGTGGGAGCCGCCTTTGGTCGTCTGTTCTTTGGCTCAGCCGCCCATGTTTTCGAGCATTGACCAGCAGCTAGAGTGCTTCCCTGCGAAGCAGTATGAAATAGGGAGGAGGTGTCGCAGCCCTGTGCTGGGTCACGACTGTGCGTGGAGATGTGTTGCCACCCTTTGTGTTTTTCTTCTGTGTTTTCCGGTGTGTTATGTTGTAGGAACTAAAACTCAGTCCATTTCCATCTGCATTTCCGCGCAGGCGGTTGTCTCGATGAGTTTCATTGACTCGAGAAAGCCCTGCAGCCGATCGCTCCCAATGGCCTTTTGCAGATCTACATCACGCTTCTCTTAGCTGACTAGGAGCAAATTAGTATTAACACTAAGGCGGCCCGTGCCGGTGCGGGTGCCCGTGCATTACCATTAGCAGTGTCAGTGCCCCCTTTGCTTCTTCTTAGCCGTCGACATGGTTGCAGAGCACGACCATGACCGAAGCGCAACAGATGAGCTCCGCTCTAAATAATGGCTTCACCCTGGAGCCGGCATAGATACGAAACCGTTTGAGCGTGTTCTTCTTACTCGTCCTTCTCAGTCTCGTTCTCGAAAACGAAACACTTCAAATTATAAAGATGGCGTCCGACGACCCTGCACTAGGAGCAGATGGAGCTGCACCCGGATCATCCGATACCAGCGCCGAGATCATCCAGCTCGGCAAGACGGAGAATCCCAACATTTCGTCCTACGGCATCATCACGAAGAACGGCCTACTCGCCATGTACGGCGAGGCCCCGAAGCTTTCCGGGAAGGAGTGCGCGCAGAGATTGAAGGCTTTGGCAAACTACCGGGAGGAATTTCTGGAGCGGGTGGTGCCGGCACTGGAAAAAGCAGGGGATGAAGAGCTGGACCGGGATCAGTGTTGGAGGCTGGTATGATGAAGATTAAGATATCTGCTGACTTGAAGATATTAACGTGGATGCACCATTTGCAGTGCAAACGCCGTGCCGTACACGTACTGCAAGACCGCGACCACATCCACATGTTGCAAACTACACTAACTCGACTTTCTGGACGAAAACCTTTTGCACCCAAAAGCACAGTGGTGAAACTGAGTACAGTAAATATTCGAAACAGATGTCCGACCACACCTGCATGTGGGAGAAGTATTCCCATCCTACCGTGATAAGCAACGGCCGGGGCGGCTTCAGCTACCACTCGGGCAACACCTGGGGCTGCGAGCAATTTTTCCGTCCGGGAGAGGAAGTTATTTCCGGAGCGGTCTTCTGCGCACGCGTTCTGCTTGCGGGGCGCTCGAGCGGGGTTAAAATCACCAACAAGGCGGTGAACATTGAGGACTTCGACGGTATTTGGATAAGTGTTGGCTGTTACAGCTCCAGAGCTGGTCGTATCTATTCGAAATGATGTCGGACGCCGAGGAAAACTACAAGCCACAAAAGTAAAACTACCTCCCCGAAGCGAAGCTCACAACGTTTCAATACGGTAGAGTGGCGCAACTACTTTTTTAGAAAGAAATGATCAAAAGACGTACACGACAAACCGCAAATACAGATTTCGAAGACGTGCTTTGGTTCAACGAGCAGCTCCTGATGGAGGCGATTCAGAAGAAGTGGGGTGGCGACGAGGACGGGTTTGATGCGGATGAATTCACGATGGCCCTGCAAAAGATGTACAAAAAGATCAAAACACCCTGGATGGAAATCAAAAGCAGAGCCACCATGGGTGGGAAGATCACGGAAGTTGGAATCAAGGCACTTTACGGTAGTACACCTTTTTGATGTTGCCGTTGCTTAGCGGAAATAACAATAAGGGATGAACTTGTGATTCTTGGGCGAAAGCCGACGCAGTTGACTCGTGTCGGGATTTCCCATACCCCTATTTCTATTTCAGTTGATTTTTGCCAGAATAAAGTACACATCATATTCTTTCAGGTTTCACCCACAAGCTCGGGCAGCGGCCGACGGCTGAGGAGAAGCAGAAGATGAATATCACCAAGATGACGGGCAGCGAATTTTGTCGGCGAATAGAACGCGCCCGGGCGGAGGCGGACTGGGAGTTTGTCGGAAAATTTTACGATAAAGTGTGGGACGCGCACGGCACGGACGAAAACTTGTACAATTGGATGGAAATGATGAATCTGGCCACGGAGGCGTTTTTCAGCAAACCAAAAGAGTTAGCGGAGGGCGAGGAGGCGGCCAAAGCGGCTTTGGCTGCCACTCTGGCAGATGATTAAGTAGGTTGAGGATAATTTTAAAGCTAAGTAGTTCGCTTACTCATCATCGTCATGATCGCGATCGACATTTGGCCAGCGCGAGTTGGTGCTGGGCGTGTAAAATTGATGAACTAGTACCGCGAACAGCAACAGGTTTCACAGCAAAACATACTCATTCAAAATTGATTTCACTCCAGCTGGATTTTTAGACAGCGCGAATAGAAAAGATTTAGCGCTTCGTCATTGTGTCCTAGTTTCAAAGACCTTTCACCTGTTTTTCGTTTCAAAGACGTTTCCCGCTCTCGAATCAGAATCAAAGAACTGTACTAAAGACTTGCGTCTACAGCTCTGCCTCTGACGAAGTGGCCTTTTCTGACTCAAGATCCTGATCTAGTCTTTGCTCGGTCATCTGTGCTTTCGCTATCGTTGCCTTACTCAGTGTCAGCGCCTCACTCTACCTCTTACGTCGTCGTCAATTCGGTCCACAATTCGTGTGAATGCAGATTCAGATCGGATTTGGATCCTCTTACTCTTTTTCTTTTACCTTTGAGGCCCTTAATGCTGTTTCAGCTAGGCACTTTATCAATGAACATCGAAGAGCTCCTTCTACTTATCGTCGCATCGGCATAATAGTAATACTGTTGGATGAAACAGTTTCGTTCCTGACCGTGACCACCAGAGGTGGGAAAGTCAAATGCGATCGAGGGTGAACAGTGTTTGACGGTGCCTGCACCCCTCAGTAACTAGCACGAATCTTGTGAAAAGTACAGCTGAAATCAAAACAGAAAACAAAGAGCAAGGCCAACAGCACTACGACCACGTGGGAAGCGACAAAAGAGTAAGAGACGACCTTTACACTTAGTACTTTCGGAGGACGTCCCACGATGCCGGCCTCATCAAGCAGACCCTCGGCTCGAGAAGTCGCCCCAGCTGCTGGTCGTGCTGCTCCTCTGCTGGAAAACTCGGACGATCCCGTCGCAACCAGAATAAACCCGACCGGTGCATTATCAGGCGGAAGCTCAACCACTGCTTCCTCCTCTTCAGGATCGAAGTCAACGTCATCTTCACGAAAAACTGTTACAGGCAGTACGGAAATAGCAAAAGGAAATCAAGACCCGACTGAGGCTGCTGCGTCTCAGCTCACTAGCTTTCCGCCACCCACAACGGATTCTGAAATATCCGACCACTCAGAACAAGCTCGAATCACCGACATCAACCTGCGGGAACATCAAAACGGCTACCCTTTGTCAGCCAATGTGACGAATGCAGGGACGTCGACCACTGGAAGACCAACGCAGCACCTGCACCCGTTGATAGGTGGCGAGCAGAGACCGTACCCGCGGTGGTTTATGCATTGCAAAAATGTCTGGGTCTGGAAGGATGGAACTTGTCATGCTAAGTCTGAATAGTGCAAAAATTTGTGTTGCGTGATTACCAAAAGGTGTCCACGTTTGAAAAAGTTTAGCGGCAGTTTGTCATGCAGGATAGACATGAAGATAGAGACCACTTTGCAGAAACTGTCATGCTAGGTCCTGCATTGCAGACCTCATGGGGCTTCGAAAATGTGCATGACAAGTTTGCACTCTTCCAGACCCAGACACTTTTGCATTTGATATGGTTTCAGTTCATACGACGGCACCTGTTCAAGGGCTGGCTGAGTTCGACGATCATCTTCTTCCTCTTGTTCGTGTTAGTCGACGGGTTGTGGAAGGGGTGGACGAGTGAGGAATTTCACTCCGATTTAAAATACGCCTCGATACCGGTGGTGTCAATACTCTTCACCTGGTGGCACGTGTGGCTCGGTTTGCAGATGTGCTTCTACCCGGTGCAGTTTAAGGTATACTAAAATACTTGATATAATTGGGCGGTCGTGGCTTGTATTGCGGATAAGCGATCTATCAGTAGTACCAGTGGTCGACGAGTAGATGAAGCAACTCCATTTTTTTCCAAAGCATTTACATTCCCCGCATGCAACGACCGCAAAGAAAATAAAAAAGCAACTCAGGGCTGCTTCGAGCCCTACCTCGGTTGGCAGGGGATTGTGCCTCGACGAGCGGAGGTGATGGCGAAGCGGTCTTGTGACATAATGATCGGAAATTTAATCACGATAGAGGAGATCGTGGACAGATTGAAACCGGACGACTTCTTCGAATCCTTGCACCCGGTGCTGCAAGAGTGCCACGCGAAGATTCTTCAGAAGATTGGGGAAAAGTACTGGCCAAATCTGTGGAGATTAGTACCGGGAAGCGTGAAGGAGGAGATTCATAAGAAGGCGCTCGAGGAGAGCGAGCAACTGTATTTTTGGAAGTTTGGTTTTTGTCTTGCAGCCGCAAAAGCTTCCTGCGTTAAGATGGTGTCAGGCTGGATGAGCTGCACATCACAAGATTTTGAATCATTTACCCTCGCGCCCTGATTCCATCACAGGTTCGCCCCGATCATGGAGGATTTGAAGCAAAACATCAATTCCATCTTCGACGTGAAGGAGATGTGCATTTACCAGCTTACCTCCCGGCGTGAACTCCTCGTCGAGCTCTTTCAGAAGATCGGTCAGCGCGAGTTTCAGTTCATTCTCCACGTGTCCGCGGTGATGGGCTTCGTGCTCGGTTGCGTCCAACTCATCATCTGGCTCTTCCTCAAGAGCAACCCGCAGGTCTCGCTCTTGATCCTGCCCACGTCCGGGCTGATTATCGGGTACCTGACGAACTGGCTCGGGATCACCATGATCTTCAAACCCGTCCGCCCGCACATTTTCTGCTGCGGGTATCTGAACTTTCAGGGCGTTTTCCTGAAACGGCAAAAGCAGGTCGCGCGGGAACTGTCCCGAATGTTGGCGAACTCGCTGCTACAATCGAAAGAGATGATCGAATACGTAGTGAACCACAACCGGATGGAGGGAGGCTACGGCCGATTGCTGGAGATGCACCGGGAGCACACGCACAAAGCGGTCGATTCGATCATGGGGAAAATGGTGCGTGACGCGGTAATACCAATGACAATCGGGAGTGAAGTGTACACCCAGATAAAAGAGGACGTCGTGCAGGAGATGCTGCAGGTATGGCGAGGATGATAAAAATCCTGTAGAAGTCTACATCGATTACACTTGCAGTTGCAACACAAAAGCGAAATTTATCAAAGTGTGTGACGTTGCAGACGCGATGCTGGCTGCAGTTCTTCCATGCAGAAGCTAATGAAGTTGCATATGCATTTTGAAAACACGCAGGTCTTCCCCCGGTACGCCTCGCAGTTTACGGAGTACGCTGATCGCGTCTTCAGTCTGGAGGAAACCTTGAGAACGCGATTGGGAAACTTGCCACCAGAAGAGTTTGAGGGGATGCTGCACCCAGTTTTTCAGGAGGACGAATGGATGATTTTGCTACTCGGCGGCGTTCTTGGCGTTTTGGTCGGATTTTTCCAGGGATTGGCATTGGGGGCGTAGTTGGCTCTGTAGAATATTTTGACGCCGGGTGTGTAAGTAAAGCGCATTTGAAAAAAATGAAAATCCGCCTCGAGCTCGACACGAGGAATCTGGCAACGTCGAGGGAGGCGTATTCCCCAGGTGTTTTAGCTGTATCGTGAATATTTATGTACGAGCTACTACTTAATTCTGGATCAGGATCAGCAACTTTGCGGCATAAAAGCTACTTCGTGCAGCTGGTGCTCTCATGAAACAATGACATTTTGCATTCGGCGTTCGTACCATGCTGAATTTCAATTTGACGAACAACAGACAAGAAATAACCTCCATCAAATGACAAATCCAAATCGTCATCTAATATCCGTGTATCGCCGTCGCGTTTTGGTCTCGTAGATGCAGATGAGGACAACTCGCGTCATTGCACCGAATAGGCGGCAGCTGTGCTTTCCGAGGTGTTCCGGTCAAGCGCAATCTCGTTCGGTGCGCGCATATCTTTGCGACAATAGCTACCGGGCCCGCCTTGATGCAACTTGACGAAATAAATGCCCCCACAGTTGTGCAGGTAGCATCTGCGCGCCATGCCTGGGCGCGTGCCGGCCTGCGCGGCGGCCGGGCCTTGTTGCGGCCCCGGGCCCTCCAAGGGGACGCCGCGGCGCCGGCGACTTCAGCAGCAGGGCCGCGCCTCCTTTGGCGCGCAGCCGGGCCGTTTCGGCCGACACCGGCGGCCCTTTTTGGCCTCAGAAGATGCGCCGCCCTTAGGCCGGAACGAAGCGGCCCCCGTGTCGTGTCTGCCTCGTTGGGGGGCGTCTTTCTATCGGCGAGCGCCCAGCACAGGGGCGCGGAGGGGCCGCGCCCCACCAAGCGCGGTAGGGAAAGCCTGTGGGCTGAGCGGGCGCCCGCGGGCAGCGTCGCGCGTTGGTTCACCGGCCACCCCATGCGTTCCCTCGTCCGAAAATTTGCAACGGAGGGCGTCGCCAAGCAGCCCGCAGTTGGGGAAATTCAGAAACAGCGCTGGACGCAGCGGATACAAGGTTGCCGGCCTCCTCTCCGGAAGAAATGGCGAAAAGTATGCCGCACGCCATGCGCTTGGCCGCTTGGCCCATCGCCGCAGATAGTTGGGTCGCCGGCGCACCCGCCGGCCCCAGTAAGCCCGCCGCCGCCGCCGCGCGCCCCTGCGTCTAAGGCCCCGCGGGCGCGCTCTGGGGCCGTGGATTTTCCGCCCCGCCCCGGCCCCTGCTCGCGTTTATTTCCGCGCCCGCCTTTTGGGTGGCGTTAGGTATGTAGTGGGCGCGCGTGTGAGCGCCCGCCCCTCGCGTCCGTTGGCAGCCTTGGCGCCCGTTTGCCGGAGCGCGGGCGGGAGGGCGCCTTCGTGGTTTCGTCTATTCTTTGCGCGCGCCCGCCGGGCTTCTGGCGCGCCGAGGACCCGCTTGTCGGCCGGCCGCGCTTCTGTGTACCCATGGGCCGAGTGCCATTCCCGGCCGCGCCCCACCCTCCCCCCGCGGCCTCGGACGCCGGGGTCTAGTCCGATTTGTACACGACAGCCGGATTGCCAGGGGGAGGCGTGTAGGTGTCGCCCGTCCTAGCTCGGGGGTGATTGTATTGCTTTTATTGCCCCCGCGGGCCGGGGGTGTTGATGTTGTTTAGCTCGTTTATGCCAGCCCAACGTGTTGGCGCTGCAAATTCTGCTCGCGCACAGCACTCGTGACTGACATTACTTGCCCCGGGTTTTGTAGAAAGCGAAACGCACCCGGGCCAGGAGGCTGCGAAAGATACGAAAAACCGCAGCCGCGAAAGGGTCCGGCGCCCTGTCTTGGGGCGGCGTTCTCGCGGACATAGCCATTTCTGGTCTCGCTTGATGTTGCCGCGTGATGTTGTTCGTCTTCTTGTTGTTCGAGAAGGACAAGCAATTGACTTAAGAAAGCAAAGCTAGAAGCATACAGAACGAAATGTCATCCGCCATGCTTAGTGCTGCAGGTGCAATTGTCTCAGAACGATAACGAAATGCCAAGTCTCGCGCGTGAGCTCGTATTAGATTCGCTTTTTTTGCATTTTGGATCGGCGCCAGCAATTAAGATTATTTTATAGCTGCGAAGCAATCTAATAACTATAGGGACAAAGCTCCAAGCAATTGATGCTGATTCTTCAGAAGCTTTTTCTTCTGAAGACCTTCTGAAGCTCTGAAACAAACGGTCCATCAAACCTTCAGAAGAACTTGAAAAATACGACTTTTTTTTGAGCGAGTATTAGCTCGGTTTAACCATGAGCATTTTTTTCTTCTGAAGGTCACACCTTCTGTAGGTTTTTTTTGACCTTCAGAAGAAAAAAACGAAAAATCAGCCAAAAAACCTTCTGAAGGCTAAAAGTGACCGCTTTCCAACTCTTCAGAAGGTTAAAAAGCTTCAGAAGACGGCATTTTTTTGACCTTCAGAAGAGTTTGAGATTTTTGCGACAAAAAAACGCTGTCAAATATGCCAATCTTGCCCAACCTTCAGAAGGTTGAAAACCTTCAGAAGGTTTTTCAAATCTGTCTCCAGTTCTGCAATTTTCTGTGCTCCGTTTTTGAACTTCTTCAGAAGGTTTGGTCTTCTGAAGAATGTCTTCTGTAGATTCTTCTGAAGAGTGAAAACCTTCTGTAGAGTTTGGAGCTGATGACAAAAAACGACAAACATGTTTGAAAAAGCGCGAAACGATGAAGGTGCCGCGCGTAAGCCACTTATTTTTTGAACTTCGCGCGCCAGCCCTACTACAGACGCGCAATAAACTGCTTCCTCAATTGTTGCGAGTGCCCTGCTTTTTTTTCGGTTCTTTTTTTATTTCCTATTATTAAAATGACACTACGACGAGGCTAAACATTAGATGCTTGGTTAGTGAGATTTTTTCCATCCGGGTCCGGCGCCGACATTCGAGACACGACAAAGACACTCAACTACTCGGTTTTTTTTTTCCTGCAAATCCGAAATACAGTTTCCGCACTACGATGTATGTGAACAGAGAGCAAATATCCGTCAACGTGGGGAATCTGCCGAAATCGAAAATGCGAGCGACTGCGCGGATTTCAGCACCTAGACGCTACCGCCGACCATTATGCTTTATCCATTCTCACTAACCAAGCACTAAATATTTAACTGCAGTCTATAGCTTTCGATTTGACACAGCATCAATCGCAATCAGCCTTGCCCCACGACGCAGTCGTGGGGAGTGGTTCTTACAAACAACAAACTAAGATACTCGCGTCAAGAACACGCAGCAAAAAATTGCTGCATGACTGCAGTTGAAGATAAGTTCTTGCAGCTACAATTTACAAAATTGATACTCGTCCATGCCGTTGCATCTGAAGCCTGGCCAGCCTGTCCCCCTCGGTCCCGATCCGCATTCTTTTGCCGAATGGGACCCCGACAGCACCGGAGCAGTCGTAACAGAGCTCCGCCTCGCCCTTAGAATCGACTTCGAGAAACGAAATCTGCATGGATTTGTCGACTTGGTGATCGGCCGAGGACGAAACGAAAACTCTACTTCATCACCAGCTTCGCAGCCCGACTACGTGGTCCTCGACGTGAATCTAGACCACATAGCCGTGCAGGAAGTGTGTATCCTTCGTGAAAAGGCCGGCGAAGATGGTCAGGAAAAGGAAACCCCAGCGAAATACGACCTTGGCTACGAGACCAGCGCGTTCGGAGACGCGATGAAAGTGTACTTTCCTCCATCTCCACCGATAAACTGCATGAACGAAACTGCTACCACATCAGAAGGACCAGACGAAGTAGCAAATAAGATCCTTACCACCATTCGAATCAAGTACCACACGATATCGGCCGCAATAAAACCTCCAGTTGCACCAGCTCCCCAAGCACCGGCTGCCAAGCGCAAGACCGCGTCTGCCGTGCAGTGGCTCAGGAAGGAGCAGACGAAGGGGAAAGTTGCTCCGCTAGCCTTTTCGCAGGCGCAGGCGATTCTAGCGCGATCTTTTGTTCCCTGCCAGGACACGCCAGCTGTGAAGCACAAGCTGGACTTCAAGCTCACTGTAGACACGAGCACCGAAGAGAGCAAAGAGCTGGTCGCGATCTGCTCGGGCGAGTTGCAGCAAGACTGGGACAAAACTGTAAAAGACACACAAGCGCAGCAAAAAACCTTCCACTACCGCCAGGAAACGCCCATTCCCGCGTATCTCATTGCCTTCGTCGTCGCGCGCTTTGAAAGGGCCAAGATTGGGGAAAATTCGTATGTTTTCGCCGAGCCGGAGATACTCGATTTCGCGCAGAAAGAACTCTCCGGGGTCTGCGACAAGTACCTGAAAACCGCTTCCGGGACCGTTTTGCTCGGATCGCCGTACTACTGGGGGAAAACCTTCAACGTGGCCATTATGCCGAACTCCTTCGCGTTCGGCGGCATGGAGAACCCCAACTGCACGTTTTTCTCGGCATCCCTCCTCGCGGGGGACCAGTCCCTCACCACGACTTTAGCGCACGAAATCACGCACAGCTGGACGGGGAACTTGGTGACGAACAAACTACACGAGGATTTCTGGCTCAACGAAGGGTTCACCAGGTACGTGGAGCGGAGGATTTTGGGCGAGATTTTCGGCGAGGACTTCCGCGAACTCTGTCTACTCGTCGGCTTCAAGGATTTGAAGAAAAACGTGGATCTACTGACGAGCAACAACCAAGTGCATTTCACGGCGCTAAACCCGGGCAAGACCTTGGTTGGCGTGGACCCAGACGAAGCGTTTTCGCGCGTCCCATACGAGAAGGGCTCGGTGTTTTTGTTGTACCTCGAGCGAGTGGTGCTGCAAGGGAGGACAGAGCTGATGTCGGCCTGGTTGAAGGAGTACCTGGAAGATTTCAAGTTCCAATCAGTGTCAACGGAGGAATTTAGAGAGCATTTTATCAGGTATTTTCGGAAGCACGACAGCAAACAGGATGAGCAAGAACACGGCACCAATGTTCTTCCGCAGGAGCTCGTGGGCATCGATATCGACCGCATTGACTGGGAGAAATGGCTCTACGGACCGGGGATGCCGGAAGATGTCCAGACGGGTGAAACGCCCCTGATTGCGGCAAAGGAAAGCGGAGGAGGTCAGGTTGTTCTTAATGCGAGTAAGAGAAGAAAGATGATTGACGAAGTGGAGAAACTGGTGGAGAAGTGGACAAATGGACACTGTTTAGTTGTTCTTGCAGCAGATGCAGCGGCACCAGCTACATCTTGTTCTTTCGTGGAAGACCTCAACTTCATTCAGTCCTCCTGGAAAGCGCAGCAAGTCATGCTGTTTTTGGATTTGCTCATTGAAGCGTTGGACAAAAACGAGTTTCAGCCAACAGAAGAGCAAGCGGCTGCGTTTTGGAGTTTCGACGAAACCAACAATGTGGAAATAAGATTTCGGTTTCTGCTGTTCAAGTTGAAGGAGTCCGCCAGCTCGAGGCATCGCGAAGAATCGCCGGCACTCGTCGAGCCCCGATTGGAGGCCGCTTTGGACTTGTTTTTCGGACAACACGGAAGGGGAAGCTACGTCAAGCCTCTGTACTTACAGTTGAAGAATTCGAATCGGATGGAGCTGGCGCGGAAATTTTTTCTGAAGCACAAAGATTTTTACCAGGACACGATCGCCATTGGCTTAGCGAAGTCGTTGGGTGTATAGGTGTAGCTGTAGCAGGTGGGACTGAGATGGGACAACGATGAAGTGCTTAATTTATTTTGTAGCTGCGTCTGCAGGAGGAGGAGCGGCGCAGTAATCGTAATTTAAAGGCAAAGTAGCAACTCTCTCATGCAAACCTAAGAAATTTCAAATAGAAAACCGCAATCGTAGCAAAGAAATTGATAGCAGCCTATATCTTTGATAAAGGGAAAAACTCCAACTATCAAACATGCAAGTGAACAAGAGACTGATATCCA